>MDSV01130885.1_pt1 | contig 25320 bp, 19 predicted proteins | sample 810851 | NCBI WGS metagenome assembly MDSV01 (sample SAMN05326640, study PRJNA326480) | marine metagenome | isolation source: seawater | place: Atlantic Ocean: North East | collected 2012
ATGTTGAAGCACAGTAAGAAATTGGAAGCGCTCTATTATGAGGCATTATCAATGAATATATAATAAAGAGAAGGTAATAATCGATGAAAGGTGCATATAGTTAGTCTTATATGATATTTAGGTAATTACAGTTATGGAAATTCAAAAAATATGCCCTATCTGTGATAGTGTTAATAGTACTTTAATGCATAATATGACAATAAAGGATAACTATCCCATTTTAAATGAAAGGATTGAGAAAACGAATAATAGCATTCGTAATTATATTTTGTTTGAAAATATACTAAAGAGGTCTACTTCAGAGGTAAATGTAGACTTCAAATTATGTGAAAATTGTGGTTTTATTTATTTTTCACCCCGGCCTAATGATATAGATCTGAAATTCAAATATGATTTTATTAAGAAATCAAATGAGACTTATGATAGGGAGCAGGCTTATAAACTTGTTGATATGAAGAAATTGCGCGCAAAAAAGATATATAAAAAAGTGGTACCGCATATTAAAAAAAAATCTGGAAGAATTCTTGATATTGGGGGAGCAGATGGACATTGCATGACTTTTTTCACTGATCATTATTCCTGCGAAATACTCGATTATGAAAATCGAGATTTGATACCAGGTGTTAAAAAAATAGGGGAGACACTAAATGATTTAAAAAAGGCGGATGTTTTCGATTTGGTTTTAACATGCCATACACTAGAGCATATTCCAGATATCGTTACTTTTATTAAGTCAATGAGTAATCATTTAAGTAAGAATGGTATTGTTTACATAGAGGTCCCATTTGGTTGTTCTAATGAAATTAAAAAAACATTTAATCTATTAACCCATATTAATTTCTTTTCAGAAGGCTCCCTTGGCTATTTATTAAATAAGGAAGGTCTAGCTGTAAAAGATATTTATTCTGGCCCAATACTGAGTTCAAAAAGATATTTACCTGTTATTGTTGCAATTGCAACAATAACAGGTGATGCTACTGAAAATCAAAAATATATAAAAAAGGGTTTTTCAATCACTAAAACTCAGATGAAAATAAATTTAGATTATAAAGTTTTCTATAAAAATATATTTCTTGTTTTATCACACCCAATTCAATACTTAAAAGCGATTTTAGGAAAACTCCTAGCACGCTTTTTAGTTAACCACTAAACAATACATTTATTGACTATCGTTTATGATCCATTTTTTTAAAATACTTGTAGTATCTTTTTTTAGGAAAGTAAAATACTACTTCTATTTAAAAATTCAATATTTTATGGATAAATATTGTGTTAATAGAAATGATCGATATGTGATTCAAAAATCTGATTATAAAGAATGGAAAAGGATTCTATTTAATAATCGTTCTCTTATTAATAGATTAGATTTAGTCAAAGACAAACATACTATATTACCCAAAGCCAAAAAAATATTAGAACATCGATTCCATTTTTTGGGATATAATTATTTTACGGATAAAGTCTCAAATGAGCCAAATATAACTTATAAACCAATCAACTGGCATTACGACCCTTCGACAAAAAAACAATTCCCTCAAAAAGATTGGTATAGATCAGTAAAAAAAAATGTGCCTAAAGGCAGTGATACAAAATATCCATGGGAGTTGTCTAGGTTCCATCATTCAATCCTTCTTGGTCAAGCCTATTCCTTGTCAGGTGATGAGAAATATACAATGGAATTTATTAACCAAATTATAGACTGGATTGATAATAATCCACTACGATATGGAATCAACTGGTCCAACGCAATGGAAGTTGGGATAAGAGTCGCAAATTGGTCCGTTGCACTTTTATTTTTTATTGACAGTCCATTAATAAAGCAAAATTTCTTAAATAGGTTTTTTGGTTCTTTAAGAGAACATGGTGTCCATATATATCGAAATTTAGAAAATCTTCAACCAATTAATAGTAACCATTATATTGGCAATCTTTATGGACTTTATATATTATCCAGCATATACCCTTTTATTGAAAAGAGCCAAACGTGGCATACTTTTTCAAAGCATGAGTTGGAAAAAGAAATTCTTTTTCAAACGGATGAAGATGGATGGGACTACGAAGCTAGTACCACTTATCACAAATTAGTTACTGAAATGTTTTTATACACACATATCGTTGGTGAATATTTTGATCAGCCTTTTTCAAGTATATTTGTAAACCAGCTAAAAAAAATGTTAGATGTCATTAATGTTATTGAGAAACCAGATAATACAATTCCTCAAATTGGTGATAATGATAGTGGTTTCTCATTACCATGTGATATCAATAACGATAACCTAAAAACCAATAGCCTCAAATATTTATCCAAACAGTATAATTTAAATTTTTCAAAAAAAGTGGTAGCAGATATTTATTTATACAAAAATTCTGGTTATTATATTTATAAAAGTAATGAATTATATATATTATTAACAACGGGACCAAAAAATTTATTGGGGTTAGGAAGTCATGTACATAATGATATATTAAGTTTTATATTGAATATTAATGGTAGAGATATTCTTATCGATCCAGGTTCATATGTTTACACATCAGATCATTCAATGCGTAATCAATTCCGATCTGTTTCATCTCATAATACACTTTATTGGGATGGTATAGAACCACGTAGCTTGAATGATGGGTTATTCAAATTAAAAAATGTTGGGAATATAGAGATCGATTCTGTCAAAGGAGATGAATCGGGGTTTTATTTTAAAGGGAAGTACGTATATGGTAATAGGCATCATCAAAGAACATTTTCTCTAAATGCGAAAGAAAAGATAATTGAAGTAAATGATGAAGCTTCACACGAAGGAGCAAATCTTATATTTAATTGCAGTCCGGGAAATATAGTTAAGGAAATAGGAGATGGGTTTTCAATTAATAACGTTTTATTCAAGTTCAATAATTTAAACAATATGAAAATCAGAGATTCATTATTCTCACCTTCTTATGGAAAAGCTCAAATGACAAAATCTGTGGTTGTTAGCTTAGACGGCACTAGCACTGATTATAAAATCTCTTATAATTAACGAATGAAAAAAACCTTATTTGTATTTATAACACCTACATCAAGTCAACCCAGGTTTCATAAAAGGATTGAGGGTTTTACAAACTTATCAGACATCATTATTTTTTCTTTTCGAAGGGGCTTATATGAAGTCAATAATTTTAAAGATGGTTTACAAGTGCATGATTTAGGTAGGATAAACAATAGAAATTATATACAAAGAATATTTCCTATCTATTCAGCTATAAGAATATTGCGAAATAAAATACCGAGGAATTATAAAAATGTAAAATTTTATGCATTTAGTATTGATTGTTTATTCATAGCAAGAATGGCAGGCCTAAAAGATGGTTTTCTAGAGGTAGGCGATTTGGTCTTGATGAACACATCTCATAAATGGCTCAGTTTTATTGAAAAACTAGTATTAAGGGCCATTAATGGGTTAGTATTAACATCTGTGGAATATTATAATCAATATTATAAGCACTTAGGTAATAATCATATCACCTCTTTTCATTTTATTGAAAATAAAATACCTAAAGTCCTATCCACACAAAGAGTAAGGGATAAAAAAAAAGTTGCAGGGAAGGTTACAATTGGTTTAATTGGCTTTCTAAGATACGAATTACCAATTCTTCGATTAATTAAATTTGTTGAAAACAACTCTTCTTTAGTTACCCTAAAAGTGTTTGGTGATGGTCAATTCAAACATTATTTCGATCAGAACCAATCAAAAAATATTAATTATTATGGTAGTTTTAAGAACCCTGATGAATTAAATGAGATTTATAAAAAAATAGATATTAATTATGTTGTTTATGACCCGAGCTCACTAAATGTACGTCTCGCATTACCAAATAAGTTGTATGAGTCAGCATTCTTTCGAGTCCCTATCATATGTAGTACAAATACTTATTTAGGCAAATTGGTTAAAGAATGGGATATTGGAGATGAGATAGATATTAGCTCACAATTAAATTTTGATAGGGATTTTTACAAATATCTGAAAGCTGATTGGATTCAATCAAAATCGAATAATTGTCTTAGAATTCCAAATAAAAGCCTAATTGATGATCAAGAAAAAGAATTAAGAACAATTATTATGGGCAAGAATAAAAAGCATGAAACAAATGTATCAAAGTTCTAATAGAAATTCATTAGACTTGTATCCAATGTGGTTTATTGTCAAAGATTGGAGTAAAATAATCAGTGAAGATTTTTTGATTTTATCTAAAAGGATTAGAGAGCGCCAATATTATTCAATATTAAAAACTTAATTTTAATAAAAATCATTTAATAATTATTATGAAGCAAGTAATAATCAAACAAGGTAAGGGAGTTGTAGTTGAAGTGCCTGCCCCTCAATGTCAAGCAGGGAGGATTCTTGTTAAAAACCATTTTTCATGTATATCCCCTGGGACTGAAATGCAAAGCATTAGCAATACCGGCAAACCATTATGGAAAAGAGCTCTGGAAAATCCCTCTGATGTAAAGAAAGTTATAAATGCTGTTTCTAATCAGGGAATAGCAAAAGTGAATCAAGTTGTTAAAGGACAATTAAGCGCTGGGAATGAAGTGGGATATTCATCTTCTGGGATAGTAATAAGTGTGCCAGATGACATCCAAGATTTTAAGATTGGAGATCATGTTGCTTGTGCTGGGTCTGGTTATGCTTTGCATGCAGATATTGTTTCTATTCCAAAAAACCTACTAATAAAAATACCAAAAGAACAAAGTTTGGCAGAAGCTTCTTCTGTGGCACTTGGGGCCATAGCGATGCAGGGTGTTAGGCGCTCTAACCCTAATCTTGGTGAGGTCTTTGTAGTTTTTGGGTTAGGTATACTTGGACAGATTACTGTTCAATTACTTGTAAATAATGGATGTAAGGTAATTGGAATAGATATTGAAGACCAAAAGGGCCAGATTGCAATGAATTGTGGAATGAATCACTTTATTAATGGATCCAATGTTGATGTCTCTGATCAAGTTAAAAGATTTAGTGATGGAGTTGGAGCAGATGGTGTTATAATAACTGCGGCTTCTTCTTCTAGTCAGATTGTTTCTGATGCTTTTAAAATGTCCAGAAAAAGAGGAAGGGTTGTTTTAGTTGGATCTGTAGGGCTTGAATTAAAAAGGCCTGATTTCTATAAAGATGAAATTGATTTCCTTATTTCGACATCCTATGGCCCAGGCAGGTATGACCCTAATTATGAGGAAAAGGGAATTGACTATCCCATTGGATATGTAAGATGGACAGAAAAGAGAAATATGCAGCTATACTTAGATCTTATTAGAAGAAAAAATTTAAAAATAAAAAATTTAATAAATGATGTAATTGATTTAGAAAATGCGCATAAGGCCTATGAACAGTTTAGTGATAAAGAGATAAATCCTTTAATGTTACTATTAAAATACTCAATAGAAATACCCGATTTAAGAACCGACTTATTTAAAAGTACTCAATTATCCTCAAAAAATAAAGGTATTGAAAATGGCTCAAAGGTCAGTCTTTCATTAATTGGAGCAGGCGCATTTGCAAAAGGAATGCACCTGCCTAACCTTAAAAAATTAGATAGTAAATTCCAATTTCAAACCATTATTGACAATTCAGGTAACAACGCCCAAAACACAGCAAGGCAATATCAATTTAATTCATTTGATACCAACTCAGAACGACTATTCAATGATCCAAAGACAGATGCAATTCTAGTTGCCACTCGTCACAATACACATGGTAAGCTAGTATTGAAGTCAATTAAAGCTGGCAAACATGTTTTTGTTGAAAAACCAATGGTTTTAAATCAACAAGAATTAGATGATATTAAAGCGTTCTATCAATCAAATAAAGAAGAAGCACCAATCGTATTGACGGGTTTTAATCGTCGATTTTCAAAATACATACAGCATATAAAAAAAGAGGTTTCAAAAAGAAGCAATCCGATGATAATTAATTATCGAATGAATGCTGGATATCAGCCATTAAGTTTATGGTACCACCAAGAAGAAGGTGGAGGTAGAAACTTAGGTGAAGCATGTCATATCTATGACATCTTTACATTTCTAATAGATGCAAAAATTGAAAAAGTTGAAGCTTATTCTATTAGTCCTACAACAGAACACTATTCTTCAAGAGACAATTTTACAGCACTTCTAAAATTCTCTGATGGTTCTATAGCAACTCTAACATATTCAGCTTTGGGAAACCCTAAACATCCTAAAGAATTAATGGAAGTTTATGTTGATGGCAAAGTAATAAAACTAGAAGATTATAAGGAAATGCATATTATTATGAAAAAAACTAAAAAAATTACTAGTAAGCTTGCAGAAAAGGGTCATTTTGAAGAACTAGATGCATTTGCGAACGCAATTATTAATAAACAAGAGTGGCCAATTCCATTATGGCAGCAAGCTCAAGCTATGCAGATAGCATTAGATGTTGATAAATGCTTGGAACAGTAATATCATGGATAAAATGTGGCAAATTATTATTTAGGTGTGTTGCAGAATATGGTGGCACTGTTGTAAATCCGATGTTTTTTACTGATTAAAAAAAACAGAATAATACGATGAAACAAATCCTTCAATTCTATAAAACCGGGGAAACCATGCTCGAAGAGTTTCCATTACCTAAGGTTGGAAAAGGTTGTGTATTAATAAGTACGACGCATAGCTTAGTATCCTTGGGAACGGAGCGAATGCTTGTGGAATTTGGGAAAGCTAATTTGGTTGAAAAAGCACGCCAGCAACCTGATAAAGTAAAACAAGTTTTAAATAAAATAAAAACAGATGGTTTATTTCCAACCATTGATGCAGTTCTTAATAAACTAGGGCAACCTGTACTATTAGGATATTGCAACGTGGGTAAAGTGATTGCTGTTGGCGATGGTGTATCCGAATTTTCAGTTGGAGATAGAGTAGCATCAAATGGGCCTCACGCTGAAGTGGTGTCTGTCTCGAAGAATTTGGTAGCTAAAATCCCTAATTCTGTAGGTGATGAAGATGCCACATTTACAGTCATTGGGTCAATTGGGCTTCAAGGTATTCGTTTATTAAAACCACAATTAGGTGAAACAATTGTTGTCGTTGGTCTTGGACTTATTGGACTTATTACGTGTCAATTATTAAAAGCAAATGGATGTAATGTAATCGGGGTTGATTTAAATCAAACTAAATGTGATATGGCTGAATATTTGGAGATTAAAACTCTAAACCCACAAAAAATCGACCTTGTTAAATCAGTAATTGAGTTATCGAATGGAATTGGTGCAGATGGTGTTTTAATTACAGCGTCCACGAAATCTAATAATGTTATAGCTCAAGCAGCTCAAATGAGTCGAAAAAGAGGCAGAGTTGTTCTTGTTGGTGTTGTGGGATTAAATATCAACCGAGCAGACTTTTATAAAAAAGAATTATCCTTTCAAGTATCATGTTCTTATGGTCCAGGTAGGTATGATGACCAATATGAACAAAAAGGAATAGATTATCCATTACCATTTGTACGCTGGACGGAAAAGCGAAATTTTGAAGCAATTTTGGATGCAATCAAAAGTGGTAGTTTAAATGTAAAAGATTTAATAACAGAAAGAGTGCCATTAGAAGATTATAGTCAAATTTATAATAATATGGACTCCAGCAATTCTATTTCATCCATATTGATATATCCAGATTTAAAAAATGATGAGCTGAATACAGACACAATTCAAATAACTGACGCTTTATTTTCTAGTCAAAAAGGTGTGGTTGGTATTATTGGGGCTGGAAACTTTACAAGCATGACAGTGCTTCCATCCTTAAAAGGAAGTGGCGCTCAGTTAAAAATGATTGCAAGTTCCGGTGGGGTAAGTGGAACGCAATTAGCTAAAAAGCATAGTATATCTCAAAGCACTACAGACTACAAAAAAATATTAAATGATAATGACATTGATTCAGTTATTATTACAACACGTCATGGTTCTCATGCAAAATTAGTCATAGAATCATTAAATGCAGGGAAAAATACTTTTGTTGAGAAGCCACTAGCACTAAACCATGATGAATTAAATCAAATTCTTGAGGCATATAATAACCAGCAGCAAATAGCAGGTGACAAAGCTCTAACTGTCGGTTTTAATCGCCGTTTTTCACCCCACTTGATTAAAGTAAAACAATCAATTGGTGCCAGTGCAGGGGCAATCAATATAATCGCAAATATGAATGCTGGTTTTATCCCTAAAGATCATTGGGTACATAGTTTAGAATCCGGTGGCGGTAGAATTATTGGGGAAGCATGTCACCTAATGGATGTTTGCGTTTATTTGTCCGGTTCTCTGATAGAATCTGTATGTTTGAATGGCATAGGGAAGCAAACAGATTTGTTAACTGATAATGCCAGTATTTTATTGAAATTTCAAAATGGGTCCAATGCTGTCATAAATTATTTCTCTAATGGTTCAAAAAAATATAATAAAGAGAGGGTAGAAGTATATTCTGAAGAACGAACTTGGATCGTAGATAATTACCGTAAAACGGAAGGGTTTGGTGTCAAAGGTTTTAAAACACTCAAAACAAAAATCAATAAAGGTCACAAAAACCAATTCCATAAATTGATTCAAAGAATCCAAAATGGCGGTAAACCATTAATCTCAATTAATGAAATTTTTAATGTAACTAAAGCATCTTTTGCCGCGATTGAATCCATGAAAACCAAAAAATGGGTTAATGTGAAGTAGTCTTTTGCCAAAAGCCAAAAATAAATTAACGCCTTAATTATAAAAATATGCCATTAGCCAATAGCTAAAATCTAAAATGAAAATCGACCTTATAGCCGGAGCTCGCCCAAATTTTATGAAGATTTCACCCATTATTGATGCCATCAAAGCTGTCCAAATAAAAGGTGAAAATATAGAATACCGCCTAGTCCATACCGGTCAGCATTATGATAAAAATATGAGTGGTAGTTTCTTTGAACAATTAGGGATTCCATTACCGGATATTAATTTAGAGGCCGGCGGTGGTTCCCAATCAGAACAAACAGCTAAAATAATGGTGGGGTATGAGTCATTATTGCAAATAGAATCAACAGATTACTGTTTGGTTGTTGGTGATGTGACATCTACAATGGCCTGCGCTATTGTTGCTAAAAAAATGAATATTAAAGTCATTCATGTAGAAGGTGGAATCCGCTCATGGGATTTAACTATGCCGGAAGAAATCAATAGAATAGTGACGGATAGTATTACAGATTATTTTTTCACAACATCGGAAACCGCAGATAACAATTTGATAAATAATGGCATCTCTAAAGATAGAATATTTTATGTGGGCAATACCATGATTGACACATTATTAAAACATCGTCAAAACTTTATAAAGCCTGCTATTTGGGATGAAGTGGGTTTAGAAGAAAATAATTATATAGTCATGACACTTCATCGACCTGCGAATGTAGATGAAGAAAATATTTTAAAAGAGCTTATGGACGAAATAGTGGTACATTCAAAAAATATACCAATTATTTTTCCGGTTCACCCTAGGACAGCTAAACAATTAGAATCTTTAGGGATTTTATATTCTAATCTTCATACAGTTGAGCCTTTAAGCTATTTAGAATTCAATTATTTGGTTGAAAAAGCCAAGGCTGTAATTACGGATTCAGGTGGAATTACAGAGGAAACAACAGTTATGAATGTTCCCTGTATGACACTGCGAGATAATACAGAACGCCCAGAGACTATTGAATTAGGAACAAATGAATTATTAGGTGTAAATCCTAAAGCCATAAATCCTGCAATGGAAAAACTATTTTCAGGGTCTTGGAAAGAAGGAAAAATACCTTATTACTGGGATGGTAAATCAGCGGAGCGAATTATAAATCATTTACTTTATTCTTTGTAATGATTCTTTAAAAAAGAGAAGTCTTATCTTTTGTAGTTCTAATAAATTGAGTGAAATAAAATATTTTTTAAGTGTAATCCCCAAATTGGGTATTTTGAACTTATTTTCAGTCTTTATTTATAGAGTGAAATGTAAATCCGGTTATTATTTATATAAATATCCGGTAGCCCCATTTATTGAAAAAGGTTCAATGTTTAAAAAGAACAAAATAGAGAATTCTCAGAACATATCATCTGAGAGTATTGCAGAAATCATTAAAAATGCAGAAAATATTTCACAGGGTTCATTTCAATATTTTTCTAACAACCATTATTACTTAGGTTCACCTCCAAACTGGTTTTTAGATCCAATTAATAATAATAAAATAACTGATACAAATATTCACTGGTCAAAATTGAGTGAATTTTCAAAAGATGTAAAAGATATAAAAATCATATGGGAACCCTCAAGATTCGATTGGGCTATTGTTTTGGCGAAAGCATATAATATTACTGGGAAATCCAAATACATTGATTGTTTAAATCAATATATTAAAAAATGGCAGAAAAAAAACCCTGTTAACCAAGGACCAAATTGGAAGTGCGGCCAAGAAACTTCGATAAGATTAATGCAACTTTTGCTATCAAGGTTTATTTTAGGTCAACATCTTATTTATTCTGAACCAATTGTTGAGTTTGTCAGAGAGCATTGTAAAAGAATTAATTCAACAGTCTCATATGCTATGGCTCAAAATAATAACCATGGGACAAGTGAAGCTGCAGCATTATATATAGGTGGTGCTTTATTATTTAACCTACCAGGTATTGACAAAAAGCTTAAAAATAATGCAATTCGTTGGCATACAAGAGGTAAATCCTTCTTAGAGAATAGAGTTAGAAATTTAATTTTAGCTGATGGTAGTTTTTCTCAATATTCTACTAATTACCATCGCATATTATTGGACACATTAAACATCGTTGAATTTTGGCGTCAAAAATTAGATTTAAAACCTTTTAGTGATAAATACTATTCAAAAGTAAACTTTGCTGTCGAATGGTTATTCCAAATCATTAATCCTGTTAATGGAAATGTACCAAACCTAGGTGGTAATGATGGCGCCAGATTGTTTGTTATTTCAAACACAAAATATAGAGATTATAGATCAACGGTGCATTTAAGCGCCGCTATTTTTAATAATAAATTATGTTTTGATACTGGACCTTGGGATGAGTTGTTTTATTGGCTAGAGATTAAACGTCCTACAAAAAATTGGAAGATTAATTATAAATCAGTTGTGAATAAATATGGAGGTTATGTTATTCTAAGGTCAAAAGATGCATTAGGCGTAGTTAAATTTCCAAATTACAAATTCAGACCAAGTAATTGTGATGCTCTCCATTTAGATCTTTGGAAAAATGGTTTAAACATATTAAGAGATGGTGGTTCTTATTGTTATAGTGATTCTGATTCATTTAATTATTTTTCTGGAAACAAAGCTCACAATACAGTACAGTTTAATGACCACAATCAAATGCCTTTAGTAAGAAAATTCCTGTTTGGACAATGGCTGGAATGTGAATTTGATAGGCAAATCAAACATTTTAAAGGTATTTTATCTTGGGGAGCATCATACAAAGATCATATGGGATATTATCATAGAAGAATAATTGCTATTTCAGGTAGCGAATGGTCTATTATAGATGAATTAGATGGTAAGCCTATTAACTATACATTAAGGTGGAGGCTTGCTCCAGGAGATTGGGGACAAGAAAATAATATTTACAGAGGGAATGGAGTAAAAATTTTTGTTGAATCTAATGATCAAAAAATTAAAACGGGAATTTCAACCGGGTATGAATCAATGTATTATTTAGAAAAAACTAAATTACCTGTATTAGAAATTAAAGGATTTAAGCTGCCTGTAAAAATCGAGACTAAAATTAGGTTTAAAGCATAAAACTTGCATTATCTATGCATAGCTAATTCATTTGATATAAATAATTCTACGGGTAGTGGCCGTCTAAATGATATGATTGCAGGTTTAATAAAACAAGGACACCACGTCACATTAATAACAAGCTCATTTGATTACTTAACTGGGAATGTTTTACCAACTTTTAAGGGCGGCATTGTGTCAGTCGAAGATTATCAAAACCTTCGTATAATCAGGAGTTGGTGTTATACTGGATATAACAAGAGAAAATTTGGTAGGATATTAACATTTGTTTCATTTTTATTTACATCCATCTATAGTTTGCGCTATGTTTCATCGTATGATAAAATATTTGTAGGTACCCCTCCTTTTTTTTTAGGAATCCCTGGATTGATTGCAAAATATTTGAAAAAATCAGATTTATTTTATGAGGTGAGAGATTTATGGGTAGATGTCGCAATTGAGCTAGGGTATTTAAAATCAAAATCTATTATCAAGTTAATTAGATTATTTGAAAAGAAATTTTATTTAAATGCGAAGAAAATAATAACAAACTCTCCCGCATTTTCCTCTTTTATAGCAGATACTGGAATTTCAATAAATAAAATTATATATATTCCAAATGGCGTAAGCTTAAATATGTTTTTTCCTGATACAGAACAAAACAATAACTTTTTAAGAAAAAAACTTGGGATACAAAATAAATTTATTGTTATTTATACAGGTGCTCATGGTGAAGCTAATAATTTGTTTTACGTTCTTGAAGCTGCGAAAATATTAAAACAAGATGATGATATATATTTTTTATTTATTGGTGATGGTAATAGAAAGAAATTATTGTTAGAGAAAGTGAAAAAAGATAAGATACATAATGTAAAATTTCTTGATCCTATCCCTAAAAATAAATTATATAAGTATGTTTCAATATCTGATGTTGGAATAGCTATACTTAAACCTACTAACTATCTTAAAACAACTTACCCCAATAAGGTTTTTGATTATATGGCATGTAAAATACCATGTATAATTGCAATTGATGGCGTAATACGAGAATTGGTCGAATCCAACGAGGTGGGATTGTTTTCGAACCCTCATGACCCAAAAAGTCTTGCAGATACAATTTTAAAAATGAAACAAACAAAAAAGATTAGTCTAACAAAGATGGGTGAGAATGGATACAAAGTTATTAGGAACTCATTTAACAGGGTTAGGTGCACTGATGAGTTAATCAAGCTATTAACGTAATTATTTTAATATATGAATAGTAAAGAACAACTATTAAAAAAAATCAATAAGTATGGCTTTTTGAGTAAGATTATTATGTTTTTTAGACCTCCGTCAGTCAAATTTGATTTAAATGGGAAAAAGAATAGGGCATATTTTTCTAAAGTGTTATTAAAATCAGGACTAATGGGTGATATTATTGACATTGGAAGTGGTCCAATAAAAGATGGCAACACTAATGGATTATCTCCAGCCATTATGGCTAGACGCAAAGCCATGGACTATGTTCATAACCCGGGTGTTGATATTGTCGGTTCCGTTGATAATATCCCAATTCCAGACGGTACTGTTGCAGGAGTATTGTTTCAGGGAGTAATAGAACATATTAGCGATCCACAAAAGGCTATATGTGAAATAAATAGAATTCTAAAACCAGGTGGTAATATTTATGTAGAGGCTCCCTTTATGCAGCATTTCCACTATGATCCTGAGGATAACTATAGATTTACCGATGATGGCCTTGAAAAAATATTCTCATTGAATGGATTTGAAATTATAAAAAAAGGATCTTTATATGGTCCATCAGCTGTATTGGCAGATGTACTCATTGAATATATATCTATTTTTTTTCGTAATCGAATTCTCTATTGGGTAGTTAAGTGGATAGCAGGTTGGGTCTTTTTTTGGATAAAATATCTTGATATTTTATTTATTAAGAACCCACAATCGAAATTTTTATCCTTGGGTGTCTATATAGTTGGTAGAAAAAGATGATGAAACGATTGTTTGATATCATTTTTTCAATGATTGTGCTTATAATATTAAGTCCGCTCTTATTCCTTATTGCATTTTTTATTCTAATAATTGACGGTAGGCCTATCTTTTTTAAACAATCGAGATCTGGTCTGAATCAAGATTCATTTAAATTTTATAAATTTAGAACAATGACAAATGAAAAAGATAAAAATGGGGATTTGCTTCCGGATGAAAAACGACTATCTAAACATGGGAAAATTCTAAGAAAGACAAGCATAGATGAAATCCCAAGTTTTTTTAATGTGTTAGTAGGTGATATGAGTGTAGTGGGGCCTAGGCCTCTTTTAGAAAGATATTTACCAAGATATAATAAATACCAAAAAAGAAGATTAGAAGTAAAACCAGGTATAACTGGATTGGCACAAATAAATGGAAGAAATAATTTATCATGGAATGAAAAATTTACGTTTGATGTGGAATATGTTGACAACCATAGTTTAATTCTTGATTTAAAGATAATATTTAATACTATTAAACAAGTTTTAATGGCAACAGGAGTTAAACCAGGAAGCCAAGAGATAATGCCTGAGTTTAAGGGTGATGAATAATAGAATAACCAATAAAGATTAATATGAAAAAATTATGTGTTATAACTGGTATTGCAGGAGATCTTGGAACCTCTTTAAACCAAGTCTTTAGTGATAAAGGGTTTGAAATTTTTGGAATAGATAAAACTTCCCCATCAGTAGCGGATAAAGGAAAATTTTATCAAGCTGATTTGAATGAAATAGTATCTGATAAAAAGAAGAAAAATCATTTATTTGATTCAATAAATAATTGGAAAGGTAAATCAAAAATAAATGTTCTGATAAATAATGCAGCATATCAATTTGTCAACACGGCACACCCAATTGATGTCAATGAATTCAATCGTACTTTGAATGTGAATCTTATTGCTCCATACATCCTTATCTCGCACCTTGCGGGCGATTTAGAGGAAACTAAAGGCTCGGTTATTAACATTAGTAGTATACATGCCAAACTAACAAAACCTGGTTTTAGTTTTTATGCTTCCAGCAAAGCAGGTTTAAGTATGTTGACCAAATCTTTAGCAATTGATTATGCTGGGAAATTCAGAGTTAATTGTATTGAGCCTGCTGCAATAAATACAAAATTGCTCAGAGAGGGATTTAATAATGATGAAAGGAAAATAGATGAACTTAAAGGATATCATCCTCAACGTAGGATTGCGAACCCGGAGGAAATTGCAAACTTAGCAGTAAAAATAACAGATTCAGGGATTGAATTTTTGCATGGTTCCTGTATTGATATGAGTGGTGCAATTTCGTCACGTCTCCATGATCCTGAATAAATGAATAGATTAATTACTTCAAAGCATCAACATAGATTAGGGGAAGGAATTCTTTGGGACCATCATTCCGAATTATTGTTATTTGTCGATATCCTTTCAAAAAAATTATTTAGGATGGATATTGATTCTTTCAAGATTGTAGATGAATATTACTTTAATGAATATATAGGATGGGTACAAATCACAAATCAACCAGGATATTATATAATTGGGCTTAAATCCGGTATCGCAACTTTTAATGTGGAAAGTTCGGAAATTAAATTTATAAATAAAGAAGTACCACAGTATCCCTATCAAAGATTGAATGATTCATTTGTAGATATTAGAGGGAGATTATGGTATGGTTCTATGGAATATGAGTCAGTTAAATTTTATGATGGAGTTTTAGCAAACTTCTCTCTAGGTGATGAAATATTTATAAGCGATGTAGGTTATGGAATAACAAATGGGCCAATAATTGATAATGAAAATAAATATTTATTTCACAATGATAGTAAGAAAGGTATCGTTTATAGGTTTAATTATGATATAGAGGAGGGTGAATTAAAAGGGAAAAAAATTTTTCTTCAATTTGATTCTCAGAATATTACACCAGATGGAATGTGTATTGACGATAAAAATAATCTATTTATTGCTATTTGGGGCGGGAAATCTGTAAACGAATATGAACAATCAGGAGAACTGATCCATTCTTATAAATTACCAGAAAAGTTTATTACAAATGTATGTTTTGGTGGAAAAAATTTAGATAGAATGTTTGTAACAACTGCAAAAAGTGATGGTTTTGATATTTCTAAAAAGATTGGTGGCCATATTTATGAAGTTTTAGACCATAATCGTCGAGGATTTAAATCTAATGAGTTTATAATTTAGTTATGAGCACTGTTGCAGATATTTCAGTTATAGTCCCAATTTACAATGTAGATCCATACCTATACCAATGTATCAATAGTGTTGTTAATCAAAGTATGAAGAATATAGAGATTATACTTGTCAATGATGCTTCCACTGATAATTCTTTACATATTTGCGAATATTTTAGAAAAAATGATAATCGAGTTATTTTAATCAACAAAAATAAAAATGAAGGTTTGGTATCTGCAAGAAAAACGGGCATTGAAAAAGCCATTGGTCGTTATGCTATGTATATAGATGCTGATGATTGGATTAGTATCAATTATTTAGAAGAAATTTATCGTCTAGTTACAAACAACAATACGGAGGCTGTCTTTCCATCTCATATTAGAGAATTTCTTGGGAATGAAAAAATAATAAAAAACAAAATTAACTCAGGCTTCTATGGTAGAGGGAAAATTAAATCAGAAATTTTACCTAGGATGCTTTCGTATGGTAAGTTTTTCAGTCATGGAATAACAAGTTACTCTTGGGGTAAACTATTTCTTCGGGAAAAATTATTAGAATATCAATATTCCATCCCTGATGATATAATAATGGGAGAGGATGCGGCATTGACTTTCTCTATTTTACCTAAACTGAAATCAATTTACATTTCTGATATAGCAGGCTACTACTACCGCCAAAGGCCTGGATCAATACTAAAAGAAGTAAATAATTATGAAATTGAAGCCAATAAACTATCGTCACTATTTCAATTTCTTAGAGGAGTTTTTTTTGAATATCCGCTTGAATATAATTTTGAAGAACAATTGGAACACTATGTGTATGCGCTTTCACTTATGCGAATTGGAAGTCAGATTTCAAAAGATAATAATTCAATTTCAGAGTTATTAATCCACCAGAATTTTAAAAAAGATATAAAGCTATGTTTATTTAGCTCAGGATCATTTGGCCAGAATATTTTCAAAAACTTAAAAGAATCTAACTTATATGAAATAGTAGGATGGGTTGACGAAGACTACAAAGAAAGTCAAATGTGTGGGCTTGATGTTTCCAATGTAGATGAAATATTGAATATTGATTTTGACTATGTTTTTATTGCTGCATTAGATCCTGTTTCAATCGATGAGGCAACTAGAAAACTCCTTTCTTTAAATGTTTCAAAAGATAATATTTCTTATATTAATTTTGACAAAAAGTTGATTAAGCAAAAAATAACTAGTTTGGGATTTTGTTCGGATTCTTATCAATTTAAAGGTAGTGGAAAAAGTAAAACTGAATTGAAAAATAATACAAATAATAAGGTTTATGATAAGAAAAATTAAAAAAACTATTATTTACGGTTGTGGTGATATGGGTATTCAAACTTATAATATTTTAAAACATGATCCATTAGTAGAGATAATAGGATTTCTTGATGATGATAAAACAAATTCTACCTTTGTTGGTTTGCCTGTGTTAGGAGATTCTAATGTCATTAACGATATCAAAAAAACCCATAAAGTAACACATGGTATTGTCACCATTGGAGATAACAAAATAAGAAGTAAAAAAACGGAAGATCTAATAAAAAAAGATTTGAAAATCCTTACAGCAATGCATCCTCAAGCATATACTGATAATGTGATGGGGATAGGGCTTGGTACCATAGTTGAAATGGGCGCTTATATTCATCCAGAAACAATTGTTGGTAAGGGTTGCTTCATATGCTCTGGTTCTATAGTTGCACATAACTCAATTGTTGAAGATTATGTTTTAATTGCAGGAGGTGTTGTTTTTGGTAGCAGAGTAAAAATAGGCAGTTACTCTTTAATTGGTGTTGGAGCAAGCATATCTCCATATATAACTGTGGGAAAAAATGTTATAGTGGGTACAGGGTCGGTCGTGATAAAAAATTTACCAGATAATGTCATAGCAGCAGGTGTCCCCGCTAAAATTCTAAGAGAAAATCTCAACCTTATATGAATAAAATTATTTCAGCAAATAAGGCAATAAAGATCATTAAAGATAACGACGTGATTGCATCTTCCGGTTTTAGATGGTCAGGTTCGCCTGAATTACTCTTATCAGAATTAGGCTCAAATTATGAGAAGCATAATTCTCCAAAAGATTTAACTCTGATTTTTTCCAGTGCTCAGGGTGATAGCGTAAGTAATGGTCTTGAAAATTTAGCACGAAAAGGTTTATTGAAAAGAGTTATAGGTGGATTCTGGGGAATCAATCCCAAATTGTTTGAACTAGCAAAAAATAATGATATTGAGGCTTACAATATTCCCCAAGGAGTTATTGCAAGACTGTATTCTTCTATAGCTTCAAAAGCCCCGGGGCTGATAACCAAAACGGGATTAGGTACTTACATTGATCCAAGATTTGAGGGAGGAAAACTAAATAGTATTACAAAGGATGATTTAATTGAGGTTGTACAAATTATTGAGGAAGAATATCTTTTATACAAAAGTTTGAAAATTGATATCGGTTTAATAAGAGGCACTTATGCAGACTCTGATGGGAATATTTTGATTGATAAAGAAGCTGCAAGACTTGAAATACTACCATTAGCAATTGCAGTACATAACTCTGGAGGTAAAGTAATTGCACAAGTTGAGGAAGAAATTGAAAAAAATACAATAAACTCAAAAAATGTAATTATCCCTGGATATCTTATAGATAATGTGGTTCTTTCAATTAATAGTGAAACCGACCATCGTCAGTCCTGTGAGTATATTTATGAACCATCTTTAGCAGGTAATTTTAGTGATGATTTAAAAAGAATAACAGTCAGCGAACCTACCAAAAAAATAGAAAGACAAATCATAGCGAAGAGGGCAATCGCGGAGATAAAAAGTGGTGATATAATTAATTTAGGACAAGGTATACCTACAGATATAATTCCACTATTAAAGGATTATCCAAATTTGAATGGTATTCATTTTACTCTTGAAAGTGGTGTTTCCGGTGGACTCCCTCTTGCTGTACCTGATTTTGGACTCTCTTATGAGCCCGAATCTATGATTCGGCCTGATGATATGTTCATGTTATTTAATGGAGGAGGTTTAGACATTTCATTTTTAGGTTTTGCACAAATAGATAAAATGGGTAATGTTAATGTAAGCAAATTTGGGAATAATTTTGTCGGTTGTGGTGGTTTCATAGATATTGCCCAAAATACAAAAAAAATAATATTTTGCGGTTCATTTATCACAAAAGGACTAAATGTAAAATTAGATAAAAATAGTCTAGTTATTGCTTCCGAAGGGAAGTTGAAAAAGTTTATCAAGGCTGTAGATCAGATAACGTATAATCCACAATTTTCTTCAAATAATAATCAAATTTTAAAAATAATTACGGAAAGATGTGTTTTTGAGTACAAAGCAGGCGGATTAGAAATAACAGAAATAATGAATGGCATAGATTTAGATACACAAATATTATCAATGATTGATTTTGATGTTCATGTATCTAGCAATTTAAAACTTATGGAAATTAGTTAATACCAATGGATTATAGTTTCAGCAATAAAACTGTTTTAATTACTGGAGGTGCCTCAGGCATTGGTCTCGAAATAGCCGATAAGTTTTTTAACCTTGGTGCAAGTATTATTTTGTGTGGTAGAGATAGTTCAAAGTTCCAAATTGCAGAAGATTTGATTATTAAGCGACATCCGGATAGGAAAGGAGAGGTTGTGTCATATCAATGCAATATGTCTGATGAAAAACATGTAAAAAAAATGATTAACCATATAAATAGTCATTTTAATGGTATAAATATTTTAGTAAATAACTGTTCAACATGGTTTTTATCTCCAATAATGGATTTGGAAGTAACAGAATTAGATGAAGCATATAATAATATTTTAAAATCAACTATCATTGGGACAAAAAATATTGCGACATTGATGAAAAACACAAAAGAGTATAATTCAATAGTGAATATCAGTTCCTTTGCTGGAATTATTCCGCAAAAAAATGCTAGTATATACGCCTGTTTAAAGGCAGCAATAATTCATTTTACTAAATCATCCGCCTCAGAGTTAATTAAATATGGAATTAGAGTTAATTGTATTACTCCTGGAGTTATTAAGACAGATATGACAAATGATTATATTGAAAAAAATAGTAATAATTTATTAAGACCAATATCTATGAATAGATATGGAAGTATGGAAGAAATTGCAAGCATAGTAGCTTTCCTTTCCTCAAAATATGCTGATTATATAAATGGTGAAAACATATGTGTAACTGGTGGGAAATATCTAATTCAGGAATGAGTGATGAAAAAATATAAATTTAGTTTACAATATCCAAAGCCACTAAACGATGAGGATTTAGGAGATTTAATAGACATTGCAAAATCTGGTATGTATTCTAGATATACCACTGATTATGTAAAAGAGTTAGAACACGATTTATCGCAATATTATGGTACTAGACATGCCGTCACTTGTACATCTGGTACTGCAGCACTGCATGGTGTTTTAACTGCTTTAGATTTCCCTTATGGGAGCGAAATAATCACAACTTCTGTTGCAGATATTGGCATTGTGCTGCCAATAATTTATGAGAACTTAATACCGGTATTTGCTGATTTAGATTCTGAAACATATAACCTGTCTCCATTGTCAGTTGAAGAAAAAATTAATAAAAACACCAAAGCTGTTATAGCTGTCCATTTGGCTGGAAGCCCTGCTGATCTTGATTCACTAAAAGAGTTATGTGAAAAAAATAATCTGGTTTTAATCGAAGACTTTTCTCAAGCCCACGGAGCTGAATGGGGTAATAAAAAGGTTGGGAGCATAGGACTAATATCATATGGTAGTTTTCAGCAAAGTAAACAGATTACATGTGGAGAAGGTGGTGTGATTGTTACAAATGATGAAAATCTAGCATATAGAGCTTTAATTGGTGTCGATAAGGGATGGGAAAGAGATCTACCACTTGATAAACGGTTGTATCAATTTCTAGCTCCAAATGTTAGATTTAATTCGATTCAGGCTGCTATATTAAAACCTCAGATATCAAAGTTAAATCAAATAATAAATCGCAAAATTGAGATATCTAGATTATTATATGAAAAATTCCTTGATGTTTCAGATTTTATTTTACCTCAAAAAATATTAAATAAAGCCAAACATTCGTATTACTCATTCCCGCTATATGTAATTAAAGACAAGGAATACCGAGATTCTCTTTTAAAATTGTTAGCTGAAAAATACAATTTGCATTGTGCTTATGGTTATGCCAATCCAGTTCCACTTTATCTTTGTGTTAATGCTTTAATTAAACCTGATGAATATGGAAAGGGTTTTAAATTTTCTGAACGTAATTATCCTAAAGGATTATGCCCTAATGCAGAAAATCTTCTGAATAGATCTTTTCTTATACCTTTCAATGAAAATTTTACAGACTTTGATATGTTAGAGATAGCTGATCGAGTAATAAGCGCAGTAAATGAAAAGATGCCTAGAGAGACAAAATCTTAAAATGAAAGCACTTATACACTCAAAAGCCTTTGAAATGGTATATAAAGATATACCAAAACCTACTTTAGAAAGTGATAGTGCCATTGTTAAAATAAAATCTGTTGGTATATGTGGTTCTGATATACATGGCTATACAGGAGATTCAGGTAGGCGCATTCCTCCAATTGTAATGGGGCATGAAGCATCAGGAGAAATTGTAGAAGTCAATAGTAATTCAAAGTATAAAGTTGGTCAAAAAGTAACCTTTGATTCTACTATATACTGTGGTAATTGTGACTATTGCGATAAAGGGTTAGTGAATTTATGTTCCAATAGGAAAGTATTAGGTGTTTCTTGCGATGAGTATACAAAGGATGGGGCAATGGCAGAATATCTTTTGATTCCTGAAAGGATTATTTACAGTTTAAATGATAATATCGACATGGATGATGCAGCATTAATCGAACCTGCAAGCGTTGCATATCATTCTATTTCAATATCTGAAATAAAAACTACTGATAATGTTTTAGTCATTGGTGCAGGTGTAATAGGTCTAATTATTATTCAAGCACTTCGCATAAAGGGATGCAATAACATTATTGTAGCAGATAAAAATGAAAATCGTCTAAAAATCGCAAAATATTATGGTGCAAATACCACAGTTAATACAAAAGAAAAAGATATAACTAATAGGTTAATAAACGATTACAAGAATACCATTGATATTATTTTTGAAGCTGTTGGTATAAGTGAAACTATTGGTATTGGTATAGAAGTTGTAAAGAAAAAAGGGAAAGTGATTTTAATTGGTAATATCTCTCCATTTGTGCAAATGCCATTGCAAAAAATAGTAACCAAAGAAATAAATATGATAGGTTCATGTGCTATAAAAGATGAATATACAACGGTAATTAAACATTTATCTGAAAAAAAATTACAATTTGATAAAATTATTACTGCTAAAGCACCACTTTCAGAAGGTGACAAGTATTTCAAGATTATTGAAGAAGGGAGTAGTGATCATATAAAAGTTATTCTTAATCCATAGTTTTTATAATTTAAAATTATATTAGATATAAAGATATTAATGGACTGATTTAGAAAACTTAATTATGATGTCTAAGGCTGTGAACTTTTTCAAAATTAATTTATTTTCATAATAATATTTTAGATTTAACAAGGAATATATTTGGATAGAATTTATTTATCTCCGCCCCATATGAGCCAAAATGAGCGAAAGTACCTTTTAGATGCTTTTGATTCTAATTGGATTGCTCCCTTAGGGCCACATGTAGATGGGTTTGAAAATGAAATGTCTTCATATTTAAATATAGGCTATGCTGCGGCACTAAGTTCCGGGACCAGCGCTATACATTTAGCTTTAAAGATTTTGGGAGTAAAAGAAGATGATATAGTTTTATGCCCTAGTATGACTTTTTCAGCCAGCGCCAATGTAATTCTATACGAAAAAGCGCAACCCATTTTTATTGACCTAGACCCAGTTACTTGGGTAATGGATTTAGCTGCATGTGAAAAAGCCATGCAAAAGTATAAGCCAAAGGCACTTATATCTGTTGATCTGTATGGGCAAAGTTGTGATTATGATGTTATTACAGGATTATGTGAAAAATATAACATATTTCTCATTGAAGATGCTGCTGAAGCGTTGGCGGCAGATTATAAGGGCAAGAAATGTGGTTCTTTTGGTGAAATGGGCATATTCTCATTTAATGGAAATAAAATTATAACGACTTCTGGTGGTGGGATGCTGGTTTCTAATAATGAAGAATATATCAATAAGGCCCGTTTTTTGGCTACTCAGGCTCGGGAGCCAGAAATACATTATGAGCATAAAGAGTTGGGTTATAATTATCGAATGAGTAATCTATTAGCTGCAGTAGGGCGTGGACAATTAGAAGTAGTTGATGACCGTGTTTCTATAAGGAGATCTATTTTCGATCGATATACTAAAGCATTATCTCATTTAGAAGGGTTAACATTCATGCAGGAAGCAGATTATGGGAAATCAAATCGTTGGTTAACAACATTAACAGTAGATGAAAAGGTATCTGGCATATCTAGAACTCAAATAATTAATGCCTTAGCAAAAGAGAATATTGAATCCCGACCTGTTTGGAAACCCATGCACATGCAGCCACTATATAAAAAATGTGTATATATAAAAAAAGATAATTGGGATGCATCAGCTGAATTGTTTGAAAATGGTTTATGTCTACCTTCAGGGTCTAGTTTATCAAAAGAAGATCAAAATAGAATTATTGATATAATTTTGTCATTAGTTAATTAAAAGTGACTAAAGTCTTAAAGGATGACAATTTAATTTAGACCTATGAAATTTTTCTTATCCTAAACCTCTAAATGGGGCTTTCTTATTATTAATAGACATCAAGAATAGTATGTTGGTATTTTATTTAAGATTAATTGCTATTCAATCAAGTTTATTATATCTTTTTAAGCAAATTTTTATAATTTTATAATACTCACATAATTTACTATATGAATAATAGAAATATGAAACTTATGTTATTGGATGCTCTTGCTTCCGTGACTGTTTTATACTTAGCCTTCCTAATTAGGTTTGATTTTTATATACCTCCAAATTTTTTGAAGTTATTCTTCAATTGGTTACCATGGTTTCTATTCATACAAATTAGTATATTTTATTTTGCAGGTCTTTATGCACGAATGTGGCGTTACACTAGCTTATTTGATCTTTATGCAATTTTATCTTCTGTAACAACAGTTTCTGCGGTTTCGGTTATCTCTGTTTTTATTATTTATGGATCAAGTGGATATCCTAGATCTATTTTATTATTGAATTATATTCTGAATATAATTACTACAGTTTCTATAAGATTATTTGTAAGAGTTTACTATACTCACTATCATAAGAGCTCAATTTTACAAAACCCAAAACCTAAAAAAATATTGTTACTTATTGGTGCAGGAAAGACAGGTGAAAAAATTGCTAGAGAAATAATGACCACATCAAGGCATCAATATTCAATTGCTGGCTTTATTGATGATAATGTGGAAAAGCATGGCGCTCTCCTTCATGGGAAAAGAATATTTTGCGGTATTAGTGAGTTACCAAATCTAAAGGCCAAATATGATGAACTATTAATTACTGCCCCAACGGCAACAGGTGATCAGATAAGACGAATTGTAGATATATGTAAACAGACAGGAAAGAGATACAAGACAGTCCCGGCTATCAATGAAATCATCGATGGTGAAATTTCAATGGATGCGATTCGAGATGTCTCCTATGCAGACCTCTTAGGTAGAGAAGAGGTAAAACTTGATATGAACTCTATTGAAAATACGTTTACAGGTAAACGAGTTCTCATCACTGGAGCTGGGGGTTCTATTGGCTCTGAACTTGTCAAGCAATGTCTGAATTTCAACCCAGCAGAAATAATTTGTTTAGATACAAGTGAGGAAAATATTTACAAATTAGATCAGTTTTTTACCAAAGTACAATCAAAGACAATATTAAAAACCGTACTGGCTTCTGTAACTATCAAAACTGAGTGTGATAAAGTATTTTCTGAAAATCGTCCTCATGTTGTTATTCATGCAGCTGCCTATAAACACGTACCCATTCAAGAACTTCATCCTTGGACTGCTGTAAATACGAATCTAGGAGGTACATTGAATATTGTTGAATTATCAGATAAGTATTTAGTTGATAAATTCGTATTGGTATCAACTGATAAGGCTGTAAACCCCGTTAATGTTATGGGTGCTACCAAAAGAGCTGCCGAAAAAACTATACAATCTTATAATGATAATTCAAAAACTACATTTATGGCAGTACGTTTTGGTAATGTATTAGGAAGTTCGGGTAGTGC
>MDSV01189009.1_pt1 | contig 25318 bp, 25 predicted proteins | sample 810851 | NCBI WGS metagenome assembly MDSV01 (sample SAMN05326640, study PRJNA326480) | marine metagenome | isolation source: seawater | place: Atlantic Ocean: North East | collected 2012
ATTAATTCAGTTTTTTCAGTAGCAGTACTTTGTAATGCAGCTAAAGCTAATCCAAATGCTCCAGATACACCAATTGCTGGAGCCCCTCTAACTACCAGAGTACGAATTGCATCCGCAACTTGATTAAAATCTGTATAAGTGACATATTCTAAAATATTTGGAAGTTTTGTCTGGTCAATCATTATGACAGAGTTATCTTTCCATTCTACTGTTTTTAGGCTCATAATCAATCCATAGATCAGGTCTATATTATTTTTTAAAATTGAGTATTTCGTAGTTAAGTATTTTACAATAATATCAAGCAGGTATGTACATAATGGAATTAAATGATTTGGAAAAAATTGACAAAAATTGTATGTTTAAGACATATGATAATTGGCCAGATATTGCTAAGGAATCATTTGAAAAAAAATTTGAGAAATTAGATGTGACAGACATTGATCATATAGTTTTTGCAGGAATGGGGGGCTCAGGTTCTCTTGGAGATGTCATTAGTGCAATATTATCAAAAAAAGATATTCATGTATCCAATATCAAAGGATATTTACTTCCAAAAACAGTTGACTCGAAATCGTTAATCATTGCAATAAGTGCCTCTGGAAATACAGAAGAGACAATAGAAATTCTAAAAAATTCTAGAGATACGTCGGCAAAAGTTTGTGGATTTTCATCAGGAGGATTATTAGAAAATTATTGTGAAAAAAATAAAATTCCATTTCAAAATATTTCAATGATACATTCACCACGAGCATCATTTACAAAATTTCTATATTCAATTCTTAATGTTTTAGAACCTGTAATCCCAATTAAAAGAGAAGAAATTAGAGAATCAATCTTAAGTTTAGAAAAAACAAAAAAAATAATCTCATCTCAAAATTTAACGAGTGGAAATAAGGCTCTAGAACTAGCAAAATTTACAAGAGATATTACTGCAATATACTATCCCGCAGGTCTTGGTTCGGTAGCAGTTCGCTATAAAAATTGTTTACAGGAAAATACAAAGATTCATGCAATGACTGAGAATGTAATTGAGACATGCCATAATGGCATTGTTTCATGGGAAAAAGAATCAATTGTTAAACCAGTATTAATTCAAGGAGAAGATGATCATTTTAAAACAAAAGAACGTTGGAAAATTTTGGAAGAATATTTTAATTTAAAAAAAATTAATTATAGAAAAATTAATTCTATTCAAGGAAATATTTTATCAAAAATTGTAAATTTAATTTATTTGTGTGATTATTCAACAATTTATGCTGCAATTTTGAATAATACAGATCCAACTTCAGTGGATTCAATAAATTACATAAAATCTAAATTATGATAGAGATGGATGATTTAACAGAATTGGAAGATTCTAAATTAAATTTACTTATAGAAAAGATTAATGAAAATGGATATGCAAAAGCAATTACCAATTTTTTAAAAGAATATCCAGAGTATGGATATAGATTTGATACGAAAGAAGGAAATGTAGCTTTTAGATGTATTAATAAAAATAGTAAAAAATGTCTAATAATAAACAGTGATTTAGGAAATATTCCAGAATTTTTTTCTAGTATTTTTGATAAAGTGGTATCATTAGATATATCAGAAAAAATTTTGATACAAAAGGCTAGACTTGAATCAAAAAAAATCAATAATGTTGTTTTCGATATATGCAAACCAGGTTACATACCATCAATAGAAGAAAATTTTGATCTTATTATTGTTAATGGGATACAGATACAGAAATTACAAGATAATTTCAAAGATGAGGTAAAAGACTATCTAAGTAAAATAAAAAATCATTTGAATAATGATGGGTGTTTATGCTTGGCAATTAAAAATAAAGAAGGAATAACAATTGTAAAAGAAGAGACAAACAAAAATAATTTTTTAGATAGTTTTAAGGGATATAATTCGCTATTAAATTCTCTGGGATTAAAAGTAGAACCATATTGGGTACTACCATCTCATATTCAAGCACATTATTCAGCAAAATTAAATGATGACATTTCATTAAAATGGTTTTTTGAAAATTTTGACAAAAAATTTTCTGTTGATTCAAAATTTAAAATTGTAGGCAAAGCTTTGAGATTATTAAATAAGAGTACAAGAAAGTCTATTATTACAAAATACTGTCCATCATTTTTATTTTATTGTTATAAAAATGAAGAAACTGATACATTAGAAAATATGATTATACGTAAAACCAAATTTAATAGTATTATTCAAAATTCACGTATGACAAAAACATTATTTTTCTTAATGAATAATAATGGTGAATCAAAGAAAGTTCTAACATGTAAAAATACAAAATACAATTTTAATGAGGAATTAATTCATGTAAAAAGAAAGTTCCCAAATATGAAAAATCCTGATGAAAAATTAGTTTTAGAAGATTGGTTAGAGGGGGATTTTTTGGACAGATTGAATCAGGAACATGTTAACTTAGTTATGAAATGGCTAATTGAATTTCAAGAATCTACACAAAATGATGAATTAACAGATGCAGAAATAGATGAGGAAGTAAGAGAAGTAAGAGAAGAAATAATGAAAATTAATGCTATGAATGAATTACCTTATGAATTTTGGTTAGATGAATACAAAAACGAATTGAAGAAAATAAAATTAATCAAAACTGCTGTACATGGGGATTTCCAACTAAGAAATATCTTGATTGATAAAGAATTGCAGAAAGTAAATGTTATTGATTGGGATTGGAGATTTCAAGAAAAAGGAAATCCAATTTATGATTTTGTGTGGTTAGTCACTAATATTATGATGTTTTCCAATAACCCAGAAAAAGAATTTTTAGAACATGAAAAAAATGGAGGAAAGGCAAAGAATTCAATTAGTATAATTAAAAAAATGATGGAAAATCATTTCAATACTAAATTAGATTTAATAAAATTACAACGATTTATGATTATGAGATTTATTACTATAAGAGCAAAAGATGAAGATGATGGATATTTACTCTATGTAAATATTTTAAAAAAAATTTCAAAAGACCATAACAAAAATCATTTAGAATGAAACGTGATTACGATAGAGTAAAATTGTACTATCTAAAAGATTTATCATGATTTATGATAATTTTTTGTATATTGATCCAGGAAGTCTAAATGCATTGTTTGCCGTTATAATTGGAGGAGTGGTAGGAGCCGGTTTGTACATAAAAACAAAATTTCAATCAATTAGATTTAGAAATAAAACTGATAAATAAGTTTCAAAGAATTTAAAATATGAAATTTCCAGGATTTGGAATAGAGTGGAAAGAATTAAGAAAGTTTGAGAAACTTGAATTAGATAAAAAAACAATTGTGTTTTATGCAGAAAATACTTCATCATTTAATCATTTTAGATTATTAGTTGAAAAATTAACTAATGAGATGAATATTTCAATTTGTTATGTAACATCAGTAAAAGAGGATAAGGTTTTTGATAGTCATAATCAGAACATAAAATCATTTTATATTGGAGATGGTGCAGCACGAACCAAATTTTTTCTCACATTAAAAACCAGGATTTTGATTATGGATATGCCAGATTTAGAAAAATATCATATTAAAAGATCAAAACTTTATCCAGTTCATTATGTATATCTATTCCATTCAATGTTTAGTACACATTCGTATTTAAGAAAAGGTGCTCTTGATAATTTTGATACCATATTTTGTGTAGGACCTCATCATGTTGAGGAAATTAGAGAGACAGAAAGAGTGTATAAACTTAAAGAAAAGATATTGGTAAAATATGGATTTGGTAGATTAGATTTCTTATTAAAAGAGACAGAGCAAAATAGTTATCAAAAAAATGATGAAAAACTTGTGATTATTGCACCATCATATGGAGAGAATAATCTTCTGCAAAAATGTGGTACAGAATTAATTAATGTACTTCTAAAATCTGATTTTAAAGTTATTTTGAGACCACACTTTCGAATTCTTAGAGATTCTAAAGAATTAATCAAGTCAATTGAAGAGGAATTTAAAAATAATTCAAGATTTTTGCTAGAGAAAGGTGTCCTAAGACCAGAAGATTTTCATTCATCAAAATGCTTGATTACTGATTGGTCAGGTATCGGTATGGAATATGCATTCATTAAAAAAAACAAAGTAATTTTTATTGATGTTCCAAAAAAAGAAATGAACGACGAAAGTGGAAGAATAAATTTAGAGCCAATAGAAGTGTCAATAAGAGATAAGATCGGACATGTTGTTTCTATGAAAGAATTAAACCGTATCCCAGAATTAATTAATAAAAATAACAATATTATTGAAGAAATTGATAATGTACAAGAAAATACTGTATTTAATATTGGAAAATCAGCAAATATCGGGGCAGAGTATATTAAAAAAATAAATGTAGATAAAAAATAGGATTTGTATGATATTAATTTCTCAAAATATTACAAATTATCCATTCAATATACCCGAAAATGCAGTATTTAGAATAAATTTAGCGTGGATTAATCATATTGATGATTTAAAAAAACTACTTGAAAAACATTCTAATCAGAAAATTTTTTTAGATTTGCCAATCAATAGAACAAAACCGCCAAACAATAAGTATTCTTTTGAAGATTTAATTTCAATCTTAGAAAAATTTGAAAATATTAGATATCTGGCAATTTCAAATGTGTCAAAACCTGAAGATATAAAGAATTATTTGGAATCATCTCCTTCAAACATAACCATAGTACCAAAAATTGAAAGCCGTTTAGGAGTTGAAAACATAAAGGATATTACATCTGAGTTAAGAGATGGAGAGAAAATCATCATGTTAGATCATGACGATTTATTTTCTGACTTAATAAAAAGTGGAATTTCAAGTGAAGAATTTTCAAAATATGTAAACAAACTAGTTGATTTTTGTAATGAGAATGAAATTGAATTACTAAGAACAATTGGTGTAATCTTTGCAGATGAAAGAAAGAATGTATCTAACTATGTTAAATGATTAGAGATCTTTGAACGAATTCTGTACTTCAATGAAGTCATACGGTTTATCAGGCTTGTACCAGATATGTCTATTTTCAAGGATTTCATATTCAGTATTAAAATTGGAATTAAATAAAATTCTGAATATATTTACACTTGATATTTCAGATGTAATTTCAACATCAGAATTAGGGAAATAGAACGATAAAATTGTATTAAAACCCCTCAAATGATCAATAGGTTTTGGAGTTTCCCAATCAATTTCGGGTCTGAAACCGTGATCAGACATTACAAGTATTATGGAATCAGGAGAACGTTCACGAATTACATCTATTAACTCTAAAATTCTTTTTTCAGTGAATTTTAATTGTGATAGATAAGCTGCTTTGTCATTTTGATTTTTTTGACTTACTTTGTTTCCAGATTCATCATAGATGAAAGGTTCATGTGGCAATCTAATATGTGCATGAATAAAATTTGGAGAAGTTTTCTCAAAATTTGTATTTACAATAGCATCAAAAAAACATTCCAGTTTTTCATATTGGTGATTTTCTAAAAGTTTTTCATTAAAATAACTAAACGGCATATAAGTTAAAACAAAATTTTTTCTCAAATCAGGATTTATTGTTCCAAAACTACATAAGCGTTCATCAGTTAAACGTACATCGGGAACCAGACCCATGCCACCATAGAATGTTGTAATATTGTAATCATTAGCTTTGAATATTTTCATTACAGTATTAGATTGTCTCATTTGATTTGGTAAACGAAAATCATTAGAATCAATACCAAGTTCATCTTTGAGAAAATCTAAGTAAATCATATTCATAAAAGATGGAACTGCTAATTCTGTATTAGGATAATTACTAAAACTTTTTTGAGGAGTGATAAATCCAAGTTCACTAAGTCTATCTTCAAAAGGTTGGAGATTATAATCAAAGTCTATTCGAAGAGTATCCTTACCCGCAAATTCATCAAGAAGGAACATGTAAACATCAGGTTTTGTTTTTGTATCAAAAATTGGTATTTCTAATTGAGAATAATCAGAAATTGAATAATCAATTGGATTTGAAATATAATATCCAGATATACTTACTAAAAGAAATCCTATAATTGTTATTGACATTATATTTAATGGATTATTAATATTCATTATTGATTTTCTTTTTAGAATTAAAACAATTATGATGATAAATATAATAAGAAATATCATACCCAACACAGAATTTTTTCCAAAGATTTGAAGAAAAGAATTTGATTGAGTTGTCAGAATATGATGTAGATTTGAATAAACAACATACAGAAGAACCAGTGTTGATGTTATTAACGAAGATTTCTTAAAACCAATTAGAAATTTTAGAGGAATCCAGAGTACAAGAATAGGTATCACAGATAAGAAAAGTGGTATAATTACATCAGTTATCGGCACTTCATGAATGTTATATTGAAATAAGAATAATATTGGTAGAAATGAAAAAAGTATTGGATGAAAGATTATTTTATCATTCATAAATCTAAAAAAATTTTCTAAATTAAATAGTTATCATGTTTAGTAGAATTAAGAAACAATATTTATTATAAATAAATGAATTTTTGTTATATGAGTAGATTAGATTTTGAAATTATTTTAGATGCAAAAAAGTCTATTCTTGAGAAAATATTTGTAGATTATGAATATTATCCAAATTATTTGAAACAAATTGAATCTGTCGAAATAATAAGAAATGATGATGATGAGATAGTAACTAAACAGATTTTGGTATTTTCAACATATTTAAAAAATAAAATTACTCAGACAAGCAGCCATAGAGTTGATGATCAGAAATTTATTTCAATAATTTTAGATGGACCTGCAAAGGGAACAGAAGTGATAATAGAATTTTTGGAAGAAAACTCAAAAACTAGAGTCAATATAAAAATGGATTTAAAATTATCATTAAAAGCAAAAATATTTTTCCCAATAATAAAAAAAGCATATAAACAATTTCTTACCGGAGTTTTTTATAAGATGAATTCAAGAGCTAATGAAGTGTGAGGATATAATGAATAAATTTTCAAAAATAATTAATTGGGATGAGGTTTTTTTAAAATCCAAAGAATTTACAGAAAAAACTCCAACAAAATTTGTATTCATTGAGGATTTCTTTTATGAAGATTTTTATAAAAAATTATTTGAAACATTTCCAGATATCAGTACATTTACAAAAATTGAAGAACCGGATAAATCTGCATTTAGAAGATGGTGGGGAAATAAAGGACAAAACGGAGTAGTTGATCCCTATGAAAGAGATTCAGAGTTAAGTTTAGAATGGAATTTGTTTTATGAATATTTACATTCAGAGGAATTTATTAAAAACATACAAAAATTTTCTGAAATAATTGTTAACAAAACAAAACATTTTGCTTTTTTGAATATGGAAAAAGGAGGATATCAATTACCACATATTCATGATGTAGGACCAAGAACGTTGGTTCTATTATTATATTTTAATAAAAGTTGGCCAGATGGAGAACCAGGAGGAACATACATGTCTAAAAACGAGGGAAATGATATAATTTTTGAGCCATATAATTTAGAAAATAGTTGTATGATTTTTCAAGATGGCCCACATGCAGAACATGGAGTACGTTATATCAACAGAGATACAGAAAGAAAAGCTATTCAAATTACAGTGGAAGGTTTTACAGAAAATAAAGGATGGTCAGTCTACGAACGGAATATAGAGAAAATAGAGCTGTAATCAACCCATAATTCTATAATACTAAAAAATATTTGTAATTATTATGAAATCTTGTGATAAAAAAATAACTGTAGTAAGTGTGTCCGTTGCTTTTATTATTTCATTTTCATTATTTACGATATTACTTAGTAATCATCACGAGTCGAATTACATATCAATTGAAGAACAGCAATTTTATTCACAAGATTTTCCAAAAAATGAAAAGAAAATTTTCATTTTAGGTGCAAGTCCAGTTAATGCAATTAATGCAGATATAGTTAATGACATAATCAAAAAAACAGATAATGAATTTATGATTTATAATCTTGCAAAAGGTTCAGATGATCCAGATAAGAGAAAAGACACTTTGGAACTAATTATTAATAATAAACCAGAGATTGTCTTATACGGAGTAGGTTATCGGGATTTTCAAGAGAAAATTTCTGTTAATAGTTTGTCTGACACAAAAAAAGTAGAATCTATTTTAGTAGATCCACACAATTTTTTTGAGGAATATGTTCTTTCAGAAATAGGGTTTTATGATTTAGAATTTGATTACTTGAAAAATCCAAAGCTTTCAACATTACAAATTATCAAATCATTTACTCAGGAAGAAATTATAAAAAATGAAGAAAGTGAAAAAATTATTTTAAATGATGAACATCCATTACGGACGCCAGAACAAGTAAAAAACAAGTATGTAAAAAAAACCGATAAAGAATTAAACATTATGAGTGAAAGTTTAAAATTAGATTTACAACGTTATGGAATCGATCCGGAATATAAGAATAGATACAGTATTTCATTAAATTATATAATTAAAGAATTAGAAAAAAATGATATAAACGTAATATTATTTACACATCCTCATCACAAATATTATTTAGAAAGTGTTCCAAAACAAAGTGAGGAAAATTTTCTAAAAATAATTCATAATTTAAGAGATAATCATGATATAAAACTAGAACTTTTTCATGTGGAATATTCAAGTAAAACAAATTGGTCAGATTTAATTCATATTTTTTATAATTATGATTTAGAAAAAGATAATGAAGATTCTATTGATTATAGTAATGATATAGCAAATTTAATTTTGAGTGAGATGCAAAAATAATGTTATTCAATACAATAGATTTTATTATATTTTTTATTTCAGTTTTAGTTATAATTTCTATATTTCAACAAAGGAAATTTCAACATTTATTTTTAGTTATAGCAAGTTATTTTTTCTTTTATTTTACAAGTAATTATCTTATAATTTTATTAATTTTTTCAACATTATTAGATTTTTACGTAGGAAAGAGTATTTGGAATGCTAAATCATTAAAGAAGAAAAAATTGTTACTAAGTGCCAGTCTTGCAGGAAATTTAGGATTACTAGGTTTTTTTAAGTATTCAGATTTTGCCATATTACAATTTAATTTATTAGGAGAATTTTTTGATTTAACAAGCAATATACCATTATTAGAACTGGCGTTGCCAATTGGAATATCATTTTATACATTTCAAACAATAAGTTACACAGTCGATATTTATCGTGGAAAATTAGAACCAAGTAAAAGTTTCAAAGAATTTGCATTGTTTGTTTCATTTTTTCCACAATTAGTTGCAGGTCCAATTATTCGAGCAAGGGATTTTTTACCTCAACTACGTCAAAAGATAGAAAGTTTTGATTCACCAGGAAAATTAAAGCAGATTGTACTTGAAAAAGGAAATCTTAAACTTGGGATTACAATAATGAGTTTGGGATTTTTTAAGAAAGTTTTCTTTGCAGACAATATTGCACCATTAGTTGATTCAATTTTTAATAATCCATTAGGAATGGAGAGTTTTACAATAATACTTGGTGCAATAGCATTTGGAATTCAGATTTATTGCGACTTTTCAGGATATTCAGATATTGCCATAGGTGCAGCACTCATACTTGGATTCAAATTGCCAGTCAATTTCAATAAACCATACTTTGCAACATCACCTTCAGACTTTTGGCGAAGATGGCATATTTCATTATCAACTTGGTTAAGAGATTATTTGTACATACCATTAGGAGGAAATAAAAAATCCAACAGTAGAACATATGTTAATTTACTAATTGTTATGTTTCTAGGAGGTTTATGGCACGGGGCATCATGGAATTTTGTCATATGGGGATTATTACATGGCAGCTATCTTGCAGTACACAAAATTATTGTAAATAGAGTTCCATCTATTGGGAATTCTAAGTTTTTGAAAACAAAACTAGGTGTTTTTCTTACAATAATCATTACTCAGTATTTTGTATTTCTAGCATGGATACCTTTCAGAGTACATGATTTTGAACAATCAATAATTGCAATGCAAAAATATGTTTTTCTTGATTTTGTTTGGGATACAACTCCAAAAATAATTAATGAAAATACTTTTGCAGTTGGACTAATACCATTATTTTTTATATTACATATTATTGCATATAAGAAATCCAATATTTCAGAGAAGATATCAAATTTAGGTACAGGATATTGGATATTATTTTTAACAATAATTATTAGTTTAGTTATATTTTTCTTTTCAGGTAACGCAGAAGATTTTATTTATTTCAGATTTTAATTAAAAATATAATTTGGATTTATTTTTTTCATAATTTTGAACCCACTTATTACCAACATTTTCTGTAATTTTTAGTAATTCAGGATCTTTTTTGAATAAATCGATTAATTGAACCTTAGAAAAATTTGATTTGAGATTAGTAAATATATTTTCAGCAAGTTTAAGATCTTCAGGATAATCTAAGGTTAATCTAATTTTATTTAAAAAATCATTAGTTTCAATTTTAAAGAATTCAAAATTGACATCAGGGGATTTAATAAAGAATTCATGATAACCAGTTTCCGTATCATCTGTTTTTTTTAATTTACATATTTTTTCTAATGATGATTTTTTAAATCCTGCAGGTATGAGGCCATGTACGAAATGGTTTGAAGCATTAAAATTTATTTTTGAATCATTACCAATAATAAAATCAACATTAGTGGATTTAAGACGATTTGCAAGTTGATCAACATATTGTGGGTCTGTGTATATTTTATCACCCTCAACATCAATAATAATATCAGTATCAAATTTTTCTGCAGCATCTAAAAATCTTTGGAGGATATCTTTTTTATTACCTCTAAAAAATTTAATTTGTTTTGATTCTAAAAAATTAACTAATTCATCGTCAGTGATATCAGTAGTACAACATACAATGATATGTCTTATTTCCTTACAATTAGTCATTCTTTCAATTAGGTTTTGTAAGGCAGGTTTTTCATTAATTAATTGCAAGTGTTTTTTAGGTAATCGATTACTATCTAACCTAACAGGTATGAAAATATCTATATTCATAGTATATCAGTTCCATAATTTATGAATATTAATTCAGTGAATTTCATTAATTTCAACATATCTTTTTTCTTTAAATGAGAGTCTTGCAGCTTCCATTGCTTTGGCTTGATTAAGTAAATCCTCCTCAAAATTAAATGAAGTGTGTCCAGGATTTACTAATTCTTTAGAGAATGAATCTATCATAATTTGGAAATGGTTAACAGATTCTACAAGTATTTGTTCTTTCATAGTGTTAGAGTCAACAACTAAGCTCACATTCATATCTTCAGGAACATTGTATGCTCTTGAAAGTTGCAAATGACCTTCACTACCCCATAATGAATATACAGATTGATAAGACATATCATAACCAACAAAACTTTGAGATATTCTGGAATTACTAAATTTCATGTAGAGTGATGCTTTTGTATCCACGTCAGTTTTTTCATCAATAATTTGTTCACATGATATTCCAATAGGTTCTGAATCAAAAAGAATTCGTGATGCACATATTGGATAACATCCAGCATCATTTAGAATTCCACCACCAAGTGATTTCTTGTAACGGATATTATTTTTAGAAATAGGCGGGAACCCGTACCTGCTATTAAATAATGAGATTTGCCCTAAATTTCCATTTTTGATTAATTCTTTAACTCGTTTATGCGAAGGATGAAAACGGAACATGAATCCCTCCATTAATCGTACATCATTATCATTACAAATTTGAATTGTTTTTTTTGCAGAGGGGAAGGAATGTACAGAAGATTTTTCACACAAAATATGTTTTCCAGCATTTGCAGATTTGATTATCCATTCTTCATGTGTACTAATTGGAGTGGAGATATAGACAACATCAACATTTTCATCTTGGAGCACATCAGTATAAGAACCAAATTTTTTGCAATTGAATTCATCAGAATAATTTTTTGCTCGTTCTTCAGAACGACTACCAATAAATGCTAATTCAGCATTATTAGATTTTTTTATAGCTGGGATTACAGATGATCTTGCAATATTTGAACATCCTATAATTCCAATTCTAATTTTTGGAGTCATATGATTTTTATTTTCACCAAGAGGTCCAACCGCCATCAACAACAATTGTTGAACCAGTGATATAGGACGAACCAGAACCACACAAAAATTCAACGAGTTGATTTAATTCATCTTTTTTCATCATTCGTTTCATTGGAGTTAATGATGCATATTTTTCTTTAAAGGATTGATCTTGATCAAATTCCACACCACCAGGAGCAATAGAATTAACTCTTATATCAGGTGCAAAATGTGTAGAAAGAAATTTTGTCAGATTAATTACACCCGCTTTGGATATACTATATGCAGGATGTTTATGACCACCATCATAAATATCAGGTCTGGCAGATACAATACCAGTTGTTGCGGAAAAATTTACAATTGAGCCAGAATTATTATTTCTAGCAAATTCTCTACAAACTGAAAAAAGTGAAGTTAGATTTACTTCCAGGAATTTTTCGAATGATGCTAGAGATATATCAAATAATGTTCCGCGTTTTGTTCCTTTTTCAACATGATCATTTAACGCAAAACAATTTACTAATGCATTTACAGGATTTTCTTTAAACCAATTTTTTACAAAAATTTCATCTGTCAGATCATGACCAAGAGACAGATCCAATTCAAGAACTTGATGATTGGTTTTAAGGAAAGTTGAAATTTCCTTTCCAAGTAGACCTTCAGAACCAGTTATTGCAATTTTCAAAATATTTGATCTCCTTCATGATTTAGCGGTAGTATTTATTTAGATATCCATCAACAAATCTTAGATAAGTAAGACAAGTTTCATGTGTAGTTCTCTTTGTTTCTGGAATTCGTGATCCTTGAATTATCAAATCACCAGAGTAATCAATTTGTTTTAAATTACTAAAAACTGACTCAAAATCAGTATCACCCATGCCTAATGGAACAGTGGAACCAGATAGTTTTCTGTCTTTAATATGAACATTTTTTATCCATTTTTTTAGAATTTGTAATTCATCATTTGGGTTATAACCTAATGAAGCACTGTTTCCAGAATCATAGTTTGCAAATAACCTAGGATGATTGATTTCATCTAAATAATCTTTAAAATTATTTGGAGAAAGATCAGTTTCTAGAATAATATCAACATGATGATTTTCTGCATCGGATAATATTTTTTCAAGATTTTGTTTTAGTTGTTTTTTTTCTTGGATTGTTTGTAGAGATGAAGAATCAACTAATGGAATTTCAATCATAGATATTTCTAATTTTGTAGAGATTTTAATTAGATTTTTTAAAATTTTGATATTTTCTAATAAATCAGTTTCAGATTCATTGAAAAGTTTTTTTTCCATAAAATAATCTGCACATATCGAATTAATTTTAATTCCAGATTGTTTTTGGATATTCAATATTTCAGATATTCCATCGGGGGATGAAAGAGGATTTTTATTCTGATCAAAAATCCACTCGATTGAGTTAAATCCTAACTCATAGGCTTTTTGGAATTCTTCCTTCCAAGTTAATTCTGGAAAATATTGTATGGATTTCCCAGTTTGATTTGATAATCTACCTTGCATTATACCAATTTTGGGTTCCATCTAACATTTTATGATTAAAATAGAATATAACAGAATTTATCAAAAGATACTAATCTAATCAGTCAGTAAATAATAATATTAGTGATGGACAAAAAACAATATTATTGAAAAAATCATTATCAAATAAAATAAAAAACATTCAGATTGTGCTAACAGATGTAGATTGTGTTTTAACAGATGGTGGGATGTATTATGATAAATCTGGAGATATTATGAAAAAATTTCATACAAGAGATGGAATGGGAGTCACACTTCTTAGGAAAAAAAATATTCCAACAATCATTGTAACTAAAGAAAGTACATTGATGGTTCGAAAATGGGCAAAGAGTATGAAAATTGAAAGGATCTATGATGGTGTTTCAAACAAAGGATCCATTTTGCCAGATATATGTAAAAAATATAAAATAAAATCAGAAAATGTTGCATACATAGGAGATGATGTAAATGATTTGGAATTATTAGAAAATGTAGGTTTTTCAGCAGTTCCTAATGATGCAATTATAGAAGCAAGAGAAATTGCAGATTATATTTGTAATACTAATGGTGGGAATGGCGTATTGAGAGAAATTGCAGATTTAATAATTTCTGTAAATTAGAAAAGAAATCAATTATGCTAAACACATATTTATAAAAAAAATTCATATTTAACATGGTTTTCATTACTGCGGAAATTGGAATTAATCATAATGGCGATGTAGAAATTGCAAAAAAGTTAATTGATATGGCAAAGGATTGTGGATGTGATGCAGTCAAATTTCAAAAAAGGACTGTTGAGAAAGTTTATTCAAAAGATGTTTTGGATTCACCGAGAGACAGCCCATGGGGCACAACCACCAGAGAACAAAAATTAGGTTTAGAATTTAAGGAAAAAGAATATGATGAAATTGATTTGTATTGTAAACAACAAAGCATTGAGTGGTATGGTTCTGCATGGGATGTAGATAGTCAAAAATTTTTAAAGAAATATGAACTAAAATATAATAAAGTTGCATCTGCTATGTTAACACATCTAGAATTATTAAAAATCATAGCTGAAGAAAAAAAACATACATTCATTTCAACAGGAATGACTACAATGAACCAAATTACAAATGCGGTAAAAATTTTCAAGGAGTATGATTGTCCGTATGAATTATTGCACACAAATAGTACTTACCCGATGAAATTAGAAGAAGCTAATTTAAAATGTATCAATACATTGAAAAAAGAATTTGATTGTAATGTAGGTTACAGTGGACATGAGAGTACATCCTATCTAGTTTGTATTGTTGCAGTTATGTTGGGGGCAACATCAATTGAAAGACATATCACACTAGATAGATCAATGTATGGTTCTGATCAATCAGCATCATTGGAAAAAGCAGGTCTAGAAAGATTAGTCAGAGATATCAAAAGATTAGAAATTATTCAAGGAGATGGAATTAAAAGAATATGGGACTCAGAATTACCAGTTATGAAAAAACTAAGAACTGGTTTTTAGCTTATTTCATTTTAATCCTATTTAATCTACTTTCATCAATCATCATTTCATTATCAAATAAAAGTACAGATGTTATGTATTGTGCAACTTCCTTTGGGTTTAGAAATGTTGAGAAATCTTGATCAGATGAGATTTTTCCCATTTCGGTTTGGGTTGATGATGGAGAAATGCACATAACTCGTACATTTTTTTTCTTAAATTCAGCATTGAGAGAACGAGATAAACCTAAAATTGCGTGTTTAGATGTACAATATACAGATCCATTCTCAAATCCAATATAAGACGACGACGAACCTAGAAAAACTATTCTTCCCCATTTTTTCTTTGCCATATTTTTTGCAAATTCTTTTGACAGAATAAATGGAAGTTTTACGTTCAGATTAATTGTTTTTTCAAAATCATCTAACGTACTTTTATTAATTGATTTAATAGTAAATATTCCAGCAGAATTTATTAAAATATCAAGAGATTGAAATTTTTCATTTATAGTATTAATTAGTTCATCAATATTTTGTTTTATAGTAAGATCAGTTGGAAAGGATTCAATTTTGATTTTATGATTAATATTTTTTAATTGTTTTTTTAATTGTTCAAGTTTTTTTGAATTTGTTGATGTTAGAAAAATATTACATGATTTTTTTGCAAGATCTATTGCAATTTCTTTTCCTATACCACCAGTAGCTCCAGTGATTAAACAATTTTTATTTTTTAAGACTAAATCATTCATTTTGTGTACCTAAATTTTTTTTCAGTTAGATCACATATTAAGTGAGTAACAACCCGATGAACTTCTTGAATACGTGGAGTTGATTTAGATTTAATTATTATTGAATGATCAGCTATTTTTTTAATTTTCCCACCATTATTTCCGAGTAAAGCAATAGTGATTGCTCCATTTTTTTTAGATGTTTGTAATCCATTTTTTACATTAATTGAATTTCCACTAGTGGAAATACCAATTACAATATCATCTTTTGAAACAATACTTTCACATTGTCTACTGAAAACTTTTTCAAAAGAGTAATCATTAGATAACGCCGTTAATATTGAAGAATCAGTTGTGAGAGAAATTGCAGGTAGGCTTTTTCTTTCTATATTGAATCTACCAATAAATTCAGCCGCAATATGCTGTGCATCAGCTGCACTACCGCCATTTCCAAATAAGATTATTTTTTTGCCTTTTTTTAGAGATTTAGTTATAATGTTCACACATTCTATAATTTGAGGCATTAGATAATCAATATTAGATATTAAATCAACACTTTCAGATAAAATTTTTTTTAAATATTCTGCATCAGAATCTTTATTCATAAATAATGAAAAATGAAGAAAAATATATGAGTTAAGAAGAAATGATTCGTTCATTTTGTTCAAAATTACTAATAATTCCTCATTATGAATTAAATACTAATTTTAGTTAGAAGGTATATGTCACAAGTACGATTAGGAGCATCTAAGACATATTCAGTCGCTGATGGAGTTAGTATCAGGGCAAGACGTGAAAAAGACGACTGGGGTCAATTTGATGAGGATTGGGGATTTCGAATTCACGATGTTCCACCTAAATTTAGAACTGAATTAAAGAGAGAAAATTACGATTTGGCAAAAAAAGAAGAACATGAAAAAAAAATCGTACTAGAGTCTATGCCATATAATGTAGTTATTGAGCCAACAAATTCATGTAATTTACAATGTCCATTATGTTCTACAGGAATTGGTGCAAAAACCAGAGAGAAAGGAATTCTTCAGTTTGAGAACTTTAAGAAAGTTATTGATGAAATTAAAGATTATGTCTTACAGTTATCTCTACAGAATTGGGGAGAAGCTACACTTGTAAAAGATTTGCCAAAGATGATCAAATATGCATCAGACAATGGAATTTTTACCAGATTATCAACAAATTTTTCTGTAAAATATACAGATGTATTTTTGAAAGAATTAATGTTATCAGGATTAGGAATAATGGTCATTGACTTAGACGGAACAGACCAAGAGACTTATGAGAAATATAGAAAGAATGGTAATTTAGATTTGGTTTTAGAAAATATCAAAAGGGCAGTAAAAATAAAAAAACAGAATTCTTTAGAGTATCCTACAATTCAATCAAGAATGTTAGTTATGAAGCATAATGAGCATCAAATTGAAGAATTTCGAACAATTTCAAGAGACATGAATGTTGATGAAATGGAATTAGGAAATATTCAGGTTAATCCCAATACAGCTAAGCATTGGCTACCAGGAAATCAAGAATTTGTGTATGAGACATATCTTAAAGAAAGAAAAGTTACTCCATGTCATTGGCCGTGGAGTGGTATGACAATTAATTGGGACGGAGGAGTTTCACCGTGTTGTGTTGTTGATGATGAAAAATCAGATTTTGGAGATATTTTTCATGAAGGAGTAAAAGGATTATGGAATAATAATTATTATCAATCCGCAAGATCAGTGTTTTCAAAAGAGAAGAATAGTACTCAAAAAACAATCTGTGATATTTGTAAAAATGATACTCATAATCCTAATTTATTTAGAATTGGAGATACTTTCAGTATAACAAGTAGTAATGATGTCAAAGTAAGATAAAAGAAAAATTATATTTTTTTTTCTTTGAATTTTTTAATTTTTTCTACATAATTGTTAGTTAATATTTCAAAAAATATTTTGCTATTTTCAAGGAATAATTGCATTTTTTCATCAGTAATTTCAGTATCATGGAAATTTCCACCATGTCTAAAGAAATTTGCTTCATTAATTTCGTATTCTTTAAGATCAAGTTCAAAAGAATGTTCATCTAAGATAGACAAATATCTATCAAGATCATCAGAGTTTACTTTCATTTCCAGTCCTTCTCTAATTTTTATAGGTAATTCTTGTAATGAAACTATTTTTTGAACAGATGGTAATACAGAGAATCCCATATCAGACATAATTATCGATGGTTTCTGATAAAATGCAGCTTCTAATGATACAGTTCCACCAATGGATATTACAAATGATGCATTTTCTATTAATTTTTGTATATTAGATGATGGATGAAATAATCTAACATTTGGAATTTTTAAAATTTCTTTATAGTAAGAAATCTCTCTCCATTCTCTTAACGATTGAGAGAAATGTTCTTTGACATATAGCAGATAACCAGGAGGAATAGATTTAGCAATATGACGAATTACCTCCAGTTGATTCGTATAAAATGGAGTAGCGATAAGAAGTGATCTTTCAGGTTCCTGATGTAAAGTGAATAAAATATATTTTTCATCATGATGTATATCAAATTCAAGAGTTTTATCAATGAATGATTTTCGTTTTTTAGTTTTTAGAGATTTTGAAATATAATCGAAAAATACTCTTGATTTATTTCTTCCATAATATGAAAAATGAGTTTTCGTGTTAGAATTATCAGATTTTAAGAAATAATCAGATGCAGCTTTCATTTTACTTGAATTTGTCCCACCAAAGTTTTTTTCAAATAATTTCAATTGTTTTGAATTATCTTTTTGGTTTAAGATTTTCAAAAGTTCATCGAATGTACGTCCTTTAGAAGGAATATCAGAAAGCATTGGCATGGCATCAAGTTTGTGTAGTTCTTGTGAAATAATGCACTTGTAAGCAAGTTTTGATTGATTAAGCATTAGAACTTTGATTCCTTTTTTTCTACATAATTCATAAAAAAGATGTTGTTGGTGGAGTGCAGTTTCACTAGTAATGAGAAAATCAGGTTTAATTTCATCCAATATAGATTCATACAGTTTACATTCTTTTTCTAAGATTGATAAAATCTCATTTTGTGAAAATTGGTAAAAATCATTGTATTGATAAAAAAGTCTCTCATTGAGTCCTAATTGCCACAAATTTATTGAATATTTTTTTTCAAAGTTTTTCAAATAATCTATATCAACAGTATCAGAATTCTGTATATGATCATGAAGAAACCAAGTTTTTTTGAAATTTACAGATGTTTGTTGTTCAAAAAATTTTTTTGTTCTATTAGTTATATCAATAAGTGCATATAACTCACAATCATATTTTTTTTGTAAGTTATTTGCTAAACCAAAAAATAACATATATGCATTCAACCAGAAAATTATTTTGTCAGTCATTTTACAATTAAAATGATTTTTTAACCTTCATAGTTATAGATTTCCAAGAAATTGTGACAATAATGTTAACTATTATCAGTAATTTACATAAATGAATTATAGAATTTTATGAATATAATCAAGAATGAAGAAAATTAATGATTTATTCCTAATGACTATTGCAAATAGTTCAGGTTCAGGGATAACCGCAGTATTTTGGTTTATTCTTGCAGCATTAATGATTCCTAGCGAATATGGTCAAATTCAATATTTCATTAGTATTGCAGGTCTTGCATACACAATATCACTTTTAGGAACCCAATCAGTAATTACAGTATATACTGCAAAGAAAGTTGAATTACAAGCTACACTCACAACCATTTCTTTAATCATAGGTACAATTTCAGGTGGAATAATTTTATTAATTTTTTCAAAAGTTGAAATAAGTTTTCTGGTAATTGCGTTCATACTAAACGATATTGGTTTAGGATATATTTTAGGGAAAAAATTTTTTGTTACATACTCAAAATATTTTATTTTACAAAAAAGTTTAACATTTGTATTAGGAATTTCATTCTATTTTCTTTTTGGTCCGGAAGGAATAATTTTTGGTATTGTATTATCATATATACATTTTTTAATAATAATTCTAAAAATTTTAAAACAAACAAAAATAAATTTCCCTCTATTACGAAATAGAATTGGTTTTGTGAGCAATAATTATTCAATAAACATTATTGGCATTGCTAAAAATAATCTAGATAAAATTATAATTATGCCATTAGTTGGGTTTGAAATTTTAGGGAATTATGCTTTGGCATTACAAGTATTTTTTGTATTTTCAATGTTCTCAAAAATAATTTATAATTATACATTACCTCACGATTCAACAGGAGATCCAAAATCAAAAATTAAGATTGTTGCAATATTATTTGCGATAGGAATTACAATTTTTGGTATTACAGTAGTACCAATGATTATGCCAATTGTATTTCCAGATTATGTAGAATCTGTTATTGCAATACAAGTGATTAGCCTGGCAGTTGTTCCATCTACTGTAACATTGATGTTAAGTTCAAAAATACTCGGTAATGAGGATAGTAAGATAATTTTAGTTTCTAGAATAATATTTGCAAGTACGATAATATCATTGATAGTGATTTTAACACCAATTTATGGCATAGTTGGAGCAACATCAAGTTTTGTCGTAGCTAGCAGTTTTCAATCAATAATATTATTCATATACCAAAGAAATTCAAATAATCCAAAAAATAGAAATTAATCCAAACTTTTATTGCTGAAATTAACATTTTTTTTTTATGCAAAATGAATTTCTGGTTCATAATCTTGAAAGGCATGAAACAAAAGATACACAGGATTCTCATCCAAATGGTGAATTAACAGTAATTTGGAGAGATTGGGACAATATAATTAATAATCCAAAAATGGTGTACATGAATACAATCAATGGAAAAGAAGTGAAAGGTCCTCATATACATCAAAAGAGAACTAGTTATTTTTATTGTATAGAAGGGGAAATTATTCTTGTAATAAAAGATAATGCAGGAAAATATCATGAAGTGAAAACAAATTCAGAAAAATCAGAATTAATTGAAGTGAAGAATGGGGTACCTGCAGCCATTGTTAATCCAATAACAAATTTATCAAAAGTATTAGTTTTAGCAGACATAGCTTGGAAACCTGATGACAACGAAATGACAAATGTAGAATTCCAGGATTATAATTGGAGTAAATGGAAATAAGCGATAATCAAAAAACTAGAGATAGTTTTTTACTGATAGATTCAAGTGCCATACCAAAAAAAAATAGTAATTTTAGTAAAAAGTACAAGAAAATAATTACGTTTGATTTACAATCACACAGAGTACTACAAATGAGATCTGTTAAACATCATATTTCAGATGAATTTCTTGAAGAAAAAGAATTAGCTAAAATTGATGCAGAATGTATACATTTTTCTCAATGGTATCTAAATGAAAACTATAATGAATACCTATGTTATGATGAAGTGAATTTTGGTTCATTATTAAAAAGTGATTTTAATAATTTTTTAATTCCATTTTTAAGAATTTTTTTAAGTATAAAAAAAATTTTAGAGGAATTTCCAAATACAACATTAGTTTGTGTTCCACACATTTACAAAATACTCAATAGTTTAACAAATAATTTACAAGTTTTAGATGAAAATGATTTTGAGAAAAATATAGAAATAAACAAATTACAATATAAGATAACAAATTCAATATCTATAGATATATCAAAAAATAACTTTCAGAAATTAAGAAAAATATCAGATATTATAACTAAAGTATTAGTAAAAAAAGATAATAAAAAAAATAAAGAGAAAGGAATTGCATTAATTGAATTTGATCCAGTAAAATATGAAACAATTTTTACTGAATCAAAACAATTTCAAAATAAAATTTTTCTTTATAATAGAAGAAGACCACTTACATACAACCGTAAATCATTAAAAATTTTACAAGAATCCGATGTAATACCATATATTATTTCTAATAAATTATTAAAAAATAATAAAAAATGTGGGGAAAATAAAGTAAAAGAAATTTCTGAAAAACTAAATGAATTTTTTGAAAAAGAAAAAAAATTGGAAGATTTTTTTATTTTTTCAAATCAGAAATTTTGGGACTCCCTAAAACCATTCTTACTAGAATTACTTAATGAACGAATTTTAGATATTATAGTTGAAATTGAAAATTCAAAAACATTTCTTTTAGAAAAGAACCCATCAGTAATCATAGTATTATCAGAAAATGGCATTACAGAACAAATTTTGTTAAAATTAGCAAAGAAATCTTCAATCAAAACAATATTGTTACAACATGGATCAATGTTAGACAGTCATGATGCAATTAACTATAACATCTCACAAGGTATTTTTCCAGTAATTTCAGACAAGTTCTTTGCATGGAACAATTCTTCAGCTGAATGTGTTTCAAATTTAAATGATTCAAAAGAAAAAATAAAAATTATTGGTAGTCCAAATATTGATAGAATATTTTTACAGAAAAATAATAATAAAAAAAATACAAACAAAGTTTTACTTTTAGTAACAGGTCCTAGGAATCAACAATCTATAGGGCATAGTATTAAAGAATGGGAAAAATATGAAAAAACTGTAGAAAATATATCAAAAATTATAATTAAACAGGGTATGAATTTGGTAATTAAACAACATCCGGATATAGGCGAACATAATTTTTCAGATAAATTTTTTGAGAAATTTTCAAATATTGAAATAATAAAACATGGAGATGTTTTAGATTTGTTATTAGAATCACAGTATGTAGTTTCATTAGGATTTTCTTCAACAATATTAGAAGCACAAGTTATTGAAAAACCAGTGATTTCACTTTCAGTAGATCATGACGTTTATGGAATTCCAAAAAGTACAAAAGACTCATGTTTAATTTCAGATGTAAAAAATTTTGAAGAGCAGTTTTCATATCTAGTTAAAGATCCAGAATTTTATAAAAAAACTATCCAAAAAGGTACAGAAAGATTAACAGTAGATTTTTGTAACATTGGGAATTCCGCAAAAAATATTCTTAAGGAGATAAATAAAATATGATAGAATGTATAATTCAGGCACGAATGGGTTCATCACGCTTGCCCGGTAAAACGCTAATGAAATTAGACAGTTCAAGGACAACACTTGATTTTGTAATAGAACAATTGTCTTTTTCAAAATTAATAAACAGAGTTGTGATTGCAACAACGTCTCTTGATGAAGATAATGTAATAGAAGAAAAAGCAAGAACATTAGGAATTGATTGCTATAGAGGATCAGAAACTGATGTTTTGGATAGATATTATAGATGTGCAAAACAATTTGAGATGAAAACTATAGTTAGAATTACGGCAGATTGTCCAATTATTGATCCAACTATTGTAGATAAGGTAATTGAACAATTTCATAGTGGCAATTATGATTATGTTACTAATACAATAATTAGAACATATCCGGTAGGTACAGATGTAGAAATTTTTTCTTTTCAAAGTTTGGAGAGAAGTTGGCATGAAGCAAAGCTCCCATCAGAACGTGAACATGTTACACCATTTCTAAGAGAAAAGAAATCTAAATTTAAAATAAAAAATGTTGAAAATGTAGAAAATATGAGTAATTTACGTTGGACATTAGATATGAATGAAGATCTTATTCTGATTAGGAAAATTGTGTCAAAAATGAAAAAGAGACCAATTTTAATGAATGATGTTTTAGATTTATTCTCAAAGGAACCAGAGTTAATATCTATTAATGAACACATTGCAAAATCAGGAGGGACTAAGATTTGATTAAATTATTTGATCCAGTAATTGATTCAAAAGAAAAAAAAGCGATTGTAAAAGTTTTAGAAGGCAAATTTTGGGCGTCAGGTTCAGGTTCAGGATTAGTTTCAAAATTTGAAAAAGAGTTTAAAAAATATATAAAATCAGATGCATGTATAGGGGTAAATAGTGGTACAGCAGCATTAAATCTTGCATTATCATTATTTAATATAAAAAATAAAGAAGTAATTTTACCATCTATGAGTTTTGTATCAACTGCTCATTGCATTATAGAAAATAAAGGAATACCAATATTTGTAGATATTAAACCTGATACACTTTGTATTGATCCAGAAAAAATTGAATCTATAATTTCAAAAAAAACTGCTGCAATAATTCCAGTTCATTTTGGTGGCATGCCATGTGACATGAATGAAATTCTAAGAATTTCAAAACAATACAAATTAGAAGTTATTGAGGACGCAGCACATTCTGTAGGAACTAGATTTAACAAACAAAAGATTGGAAGACATGGTACAGCAGTATGTTTTAGTTTTCACCCAGTAAAGAATTTAGCAATGCCTACAGGAGGACTGATTTCAATAAATCACAAGAACCATGAAAAATTGAGACAAATATTATTTTCAAGGAGATGGTGTGGAATTACTAATAGAAATAATACAGAATATGATGTTAAAGAAATAGGCTGGAATTACTATATGAATGAGTTTTCAGCGGCAGTAGGACTAGAACAATTAAAGAAAATTGAAAAATTAAATACAATTAGGAAAAAAATTGCTAGAAAATATGATGAAGGAATTGATATTAAAAGAAAAATTCCTTTAGATGAAAATTGTTCATATCATTTGTATTGGATATTAGTAAAAAATCGCCAAAAATTCAGAGACAAATTACTAGAAAAAGGAATTGAGACAGGTACACATTACAAACCAATTCACTTGATGAGTATGTATCAAAAAAGTAATTCACTTCCAATTACAGAAAAAGTTGGAAAACAAATTGTTACAATACCTATACACCCAAATCTGAAAGAAAATGAGATTAAAAAAGTAATAAAATGTGTAAATGAGTTTTCATAATTCTAGATTTTTAATTTTTCAATTTGACGTATGGAAGAAACTAACTGAGATAATTCCTGAGTAGTAATTGAGGAACTGGCATCAGGACCTTTAGAATTAGATAATTTAACATGTTTTTCGATGATTATATTTTTTGAATTTTGTTGTTTTTTTAACATGGTAAAGATAATAGGTGCAGTAATACCTAATGTATGATCAGAAAATCCATCATACTTGATAGCATTATTCCAATTAATTTTCTGAATTTTTGCTGGGTATTCAGATATACAATAGCAAAATGTTTTTTTATTTTTTGAGAATATTTTTTCAATATTTTTTCTATTTCCACCCATTCCCATACTTATAATCACAGGTTTACGAGTGTTTGATTTGGCATGCAAGGTTTCAGAAGAGAATGGATCTTTTTCTAAACACGTTCTAGAGGCAATTTTGTATCTTTTTACTTTCAATTTTTCTAAAAATGTAATAGCTTCTGGATAAAATGCACTACAAAAGAATTCAATTTTATTTTTTGAAGCAATTTGTTTTAGCTTTTTTGCTTTTTCAAAGGTTATTTCAGATTTTTTAATAAATGACCAATTCGGATGTGTATTTTTGTAAAGATCAGTTGCGCGCCACATTTGGAATTTTACTGCATCTGCACCAGCATTTTTGGATTCATGAATAAGTTTTTCTGCTTTTTTGAAACTTCCTTCCCAATTAGAAGCAATTTCTGCAACAATGAAAGTTTTCAATGTCCTAACAAATTTAGAGCAAGA
>MDSV01057848.1_pt1 | contig 25313 bp, 30 predicted proteins | sample 810851 | NCBI WGS metagenome assembly MDSV01 (sample SAMN05326640, study PRJNA326480) | marine metagenome | isolation source: seawater | place: Atlantic Ocean: North East | collected 2012
AATTGAAAGAACATTATTCAGTTGGGATATACTATGGGGGTATGAAACAAGAAAATCTTAAAAAATCTAATGAGTGTAGAATAATAATAGCAACATATCAAATGGCATCAGAAGGTTATGATAATCCTTCTTTGGATACGCTTATTTTAGCGTCACCAAAAGTTAATGTAGAACAATCCGTGGGAAGAATTCTTCGAAGGAAAAATGAAAATCCGGCTCTTGTGATAGACATAAATGATTGTATTTCTGTATTCAATAATTGGAATAGAAAAAGACATTCATTTTATAAATCTAAAAAATTTACTATTTTATTTAAAACTGAACAAGCTAAAGAAGAGGAACCCGAGATATTAGACGTATATTCATTCAGAGATATTTAATGACCAGCCGCAGCTGGGTGGCGAGTATGACGGTTAGTTACTACGTGATTTTGCGGAAGATGCGAATGGTGAGCGCCGGCAAGAACATGATGATTGTCTTCCTCGTCTTTTTCCCACGCCTTATCTTGATGTCTCATATATTGTGGACGCTGAGTGATGCGATCTTTTTTCATAGTATACGAATTGTAGTGTTGTTGTCCAGATGTTAGTTCTTTTAAACTCTCGGCATTTAGATCATCTACGTTGGTGGAGTTGAGGGTGACGGTGCCATTACCACCTTGTGTATATAGAGGATTAATAATATCCTGACCCTTTTCTAGATGAGGATCTTCGTGTAACTCGTCGTAAACAACTTTACCTAATTCATCTTCTTCCATACTTTTACGGGCAACGGGGTTACCACGAGAATTAATATCCGGAGAAAAAGTACGCTTATTTTTAAGCTCGCTTGATATAAGCAGTAAAAATACAAGCGCAGCTAAAGCAGCGAGACCAAGAAACATTATAGTCTTCATTGTTCTTTTATTTTAATTAAATATATTTTTTTTTACAATTATTTATTAAGTAATCAATAGATGTCAGAATTGCAGCGAGTAATAATCACTCTTCGATCAAAGCCCTATTATAAAAGGCTTATGGAAATTCTAGTAATAAATGGTCTATTAGATATATTTGAAGAAGAATTAAAAGATGGTAAAATAGATTATTTACCTCTTACTCTAAATTTACTCGAATTTCTTAAAAAGAATAAAAAACACTATTCAAACTTTAGTTCTGATACATTTGAAAATATAATTATATTGTCAATAGATGAAGTTTTAAATAAGAAATTCAAAATAGATCTAGATGAAGAACAATTTAAAATGGTTCTACAATTAGTTAAGAATTCTTACTTATTTAAAACCGCTTATGTTTATATAAAAGACACTCTAATAAAAATTTACACTAAATGTAAGTGCAGATCATGTTATAATGTCGACGACGTTGATATAAAACTTGATATATCTAAACATCCTAAGCTTTAGGAGCTAGGCAATATTTAATCTGACCGAGATTAGCAACATTATACAATATAGTCAGGGGATATCCAGTTTTAAGATATATTTCTACTGTACCACATAAATTTGTAGACTTTGTAAATAGTTGTATATACTTAATGTTGTATACACCGACTTGTTCTTCTGAATTAGAAATGTCATTATTTGTTTCATTGATAGTTATTATTTGCTCTGCAAAATCTCCAACTGACTTAAGTGTTAAATTATTTACGTTAGAAATAAATTCTATATCAGAAGAAATATTTGCAAGATCTGAAATATAAGTTTGAAAATCACACGACGGCATTGTTATATAAGATTCAAATATAATATCTGGTATATTATATATCTTTTCATCCATATCTAGAAGTTTAATCTTACTAGTTATAGTAGACTTTTTATCACTGTTCTGTGATTGAATAAACATACTACTATCCTCTTTATTGTATATAGTAAAGGATATTGTATCAGTATGCTTAATTCCTTTTAATATTTTGAAAACAGACAATAAATTCATACCAATATTTACAGGACGTTCACAAATGTACTCTTCAAATTTATCGTTCATTAAATGTAAATTCACTATAGCACTCTGTGTTCCGTCTATAGTTGTCAACTTTAATCCGGTAGAATCAGCTTTAAAATTAACATCTGAGAGAATATTCTTTAAAGATTCGAAAAGAATTCTTATAGCATTTGTTTGAACAGTTTTAAACCTAAATAAAATCTCGTTATTAGACATTATTTGGGTTTAAATTAATTTAACTTTTAAATTAGTTAATCTTCTTTTGAAACAAATTCAAGATCTTGCAATTTATGTTCATCTCTTGGATCGACTGCTGCATGCCGCTTCCATATTAGCTGACATGGAAGTTCCTTTGTTATACACTTCTTGCCATTTAGAGGCGTTTCATTTGAAATCATTATAAGATTTCCCTTATTAAAATCAAAACTATCAAAATCTGGATGTTCTGAAAGAGCGTCTTCTAACTTTATGGGCGACGCCCTGTCATTATAAAAATTTGTCAAAGGACCTAGATACGGTATAATATAGTCTGTGACGTTTACTCCATTTAAAATTACAGTCTCGGGATAATATGGAAATCTTGATTCCACAACGTTAAACACATAAAAGGGAAATGTAATATCTTTATCATATGTGATATATTTCATTAATTTCCCATTGAACATATATTCAATTGTAATATATTTAATTTTATTAGCTTCGTCAATTTCGGATACTTCTTCGTCAGTAAGCTCAAATTTATTCATTGTAGAATTATCTTCAAATTTTATTCTGTAACAGAGAAGAGTGTATTCATCTTCTACATATTCGTCTTCAAAAGACTTAAACTTTAATGGATAAAAGATCCTGTAAATTTTGTTAATAAAATATCCTATAGATGTAATAGTTAAAAAAGAGTATAATGCCCACATTTTTAATTATATTATATAAAGGTTCTTTAAATAAATTTATTAAATGGAAGAAACTAGTAAAAGAAGGGGGCGTAAAAAAACAATTCAGGAGCCCGTAGAAGTTATTCCAGAACAAGAAGAGCCTATTAAAAAGAAAAGAGGTCGAAAAAAGAAATGGGAGACAACTCCTTTTAAAAATAATTATTCTTCAGAAGGCAGTGAAAAAGTAACTTTTAAAGAATCGGAAGACATTGATGCAGAAAAATATACCACAGCTGCGTTAAATTTTGGAAATCTTTGTATTAAAGTCCATGACAATAAAGATACAGAACAGGACACGAGCTTAGAAAACTATTTTGTAAATAAAAAAGACATTGGTTGTGAAATACAGTTATCGAGTGACGAAGAAGATACATGTAACATTAAAAAGGATTCTAGTAGACAATTAAGACATTACGTCAATAATACCGATGTAACAAATATAAAACTGAAAGTAACAGATATTAGATGTTTTAACTGTCATCACACATTTGAAAATACTCCGTTTTTTCTACCATTTGATTATTCAAGTCATTTAGACCGTTATAAATTATTTGGTAATTTTTGTTCTCCAAACTGTGTAAAATCTTACTGTATCAATAATAAAATTTTTGAAAATAAGATTCATTTAGTTGGCCAGTTTTATAGAAAATTATTTGGACCAAATTTTAGGATAAATCCAGCTCCAAGTGTATTGCATTTAAATACATACGGCGGTAAAATGAGTATAGAAGAATTTAGAAAATCATTTTATACAAATTCTAGATACACTATAAATAATATTAATAGTAAAGTAGTTTATATGAATTAAGCTACTTAGAGTATAACTTAAAAGCTATTATTACAAGAATTGCCAAACACATAAGTATATAATTATTAGTAATGTTACTTCTGAGTATATATGTTTTATACATTACTACTAATTTATCATCCAGCGATAGATTATTGAAATTATCTTCTAATAAACTATAATATAATTCTTTTCTGTCACTAAACGGCGTTTTGTAAATTTCATGAAAAAGTGCTTGATTAGACACTCTTGTTCCAACCTGATCACGTGTTGTTGTAACAACTGGCGAATTGTATGTTTTTGAAATTTCTTCAGGGCTATCAGATTCGAAATCTACTACCTTTTTAACTTTTTTATAATATAACACCATTTATTATATAAACTATAATTTATTTTTTTTAAAAATTGTTCTACAAATTTATAGCTCTTTTTCCTTTTTGATTTATAGTAACTTCTTTTGAAGTTTCAATTGAACCACTTGATTCTGAATCCGTGTCTCTAAGCATACTAGATAAATTCATAGAAGGCCCTGTTATTTCTTGGGTGGATACTCCGGCTACACTAGGTTTTTGCGAAGACTGTTGAGTCATCGCTGCAGAAATATTCTTCATTATTTCTGAGTTCTGTAAATCATTCAGCCCACCCGGCATAGCTGAACTAAATAAAGCTTTTGTTAGATGAAACATAAAAGCGCTGCCTACAAGCGTTACCATTAATTGCAACTCAGGTGGCAAATCTGCTCTATTTTTATATTTTTCATGTAGTCTTGCAAATATTGTTTCGTAATCATCTAGATTTTCCATTACAGACTCTGACCACCCATCAAGTTTTGCACCAATTGGATCAAATCTCTTATTTGCAAATTCTAACCCAGTCACGGCTGCCATTAGGAGTTTTTGTTGAAATTTTACACTTGCATCTATTTCTGCATTATTTTTATGAAGCTCTAGTTCAAAACGAAGATCTGATAATCTAGAAGACATAGAGTACTTTTTTGTAAGAGCTATGCCCTTCTTTTCTAGGGCTAACAGCTTAAGAAGAACGTCCTGTTTTTCTAGTTTTGAATTTTTCTTATGATGAACAGAACCTTCTGAACCAGAATCCGAATAATCAGAATACTCCGACCCGTCTTCTGAGCCTCTGGATTCTGACTCCGAAGCTTCCGTTTCAGAGTCAGAATCGTCTTTCCCCGGGTTTTGTTTTGTTTTTGCACTGTTGACAAAATTTTGATAATCATCTGGATTAAATTTAGAATTACTTTTCATTGAACTAGATTTGCGTTTTTTAGGCGTTGTCATTTGTGGTTCAATTGTACTACCAGATGAAACCGAGTCGTTGTCCGAATCTGAGTCTTTTATCACATCTATACCCCCTATATTTATTGGGTTTTTAACACTAACCGTGGGTCTAGATGTTTTATCAGTTTCTACTTTAATTTTTGGTACAAAACCGCTCATATTATATTCTTTTGTTTCTTTTTTTTTACTTTTCTCCGAACGAGTAAATAATAAATTAACAGGACCTTTTATACTATAATCATTAATTATATCATCCATAAATATATAGATAATAATTGAATTAAATTTTTATATTAAAGAGTTTAAAAAAACTGCATATTTTTTAAATAAATGATAACTAATAACATAATATATGCAGCTGGAATACTTTTTTATTCTAAAAGTATAGACCAAACTCCTTATTTTTTACTCGGTAAAGATTTTGAAAATAAATGGTCTAATTTCGGAGGAAGATGCGAATTAAGCGATAAATATGATTCAGAAGTTACAGCTGCAAGAGAAGCATGGGAAGAAACTCTAGGAGCAGTTTATGACTACGATAATCTAAAAAGTCTTATTAAAAATAAAACTGTAAAATGTATAACATCTAGAACACCAAGTGGACACCCTTATTATATGTTTATTGTAAAGATACCCTTTACTGCATCATATAGAGATAGATTCACGTCTACTAAAAAGTTTATATCAAATATACAAGTCGATAAAAAATTTTTAGAGATAAATGACATAAAATGGGTCTCGTTGGATACAATTAAATACTCTATTGAAAATAAAAAATCATTCATTAAACTAAGAACAGTATTCGAACAAAATCTAGTAACTTCTATAGATGAGATAGTTAGTTTTATAGATTAATGCTTTATTATTAATTTTGTGCGTTCTTGTTGAATAGCTACAATCGGGGTTTTACCTCCCGTTTCTCTAGATTCAAACCCTACTTTATTAAATTTATTCTTTGGTTCTGGTCTATGAACTACATCTTCTGGATTAATTTTCTTAACAATTATATCTTTTGTAGCCGTTCTATCGAAACCAAATTCATTTTTCTTATGTATTTTTTCAAATTCACGAGGTCTTAGATGTAAATCATTCTTTGAAGTTGTAAACCCTGCTATGTAATGACTGGTTATTTGACAATCTTTAATTTTTATTAACGGTGGCATATTTTTAAAATCAGGATCTATTAATTGACTACTTCTTGTTTTAAAATCGTAGTCTATTCCATCTTTAAAGTCTTTTGTTAATGCACGGGTTTTTATTGGTTTAATCTGTGGTATAGTAATAATAGAACCATCTAATTTAGATCTTGTACGACCTCTTTCTGCGTTATGTACCTTTTTATTCATCGCAGATCGTTCATTTAGACCATTTAAATTACCATTGTTATGTTGCCACTCCGTGGGTAAATTAGTCATTTAATACTTAGTAAATATTTTTTTATTTAAAATTATAATTAGATTTCATTTGAGTTATAGAATGTTTTATCGGGTCTATTTTCTGAAGCTTAGAATGGACTTGAGCATGGTCATGCGCGACATGAACTGCCATTATATCTGGTCTTGTCTTTATCTCTATTTCATCGGGCGCGACTCTGTATATATTCTTAGACGCCCTTTTCGATACTTCATTTGAATCAATTTTGCGAACATCTGGCAAAATTTTATTTTCATTGGCAGTTTGATTTCTTATTATAGCGATCGCCCTGTCCATAAATTTAAATCCTTCTTTAAATTGAGATTCGTCTTGTGGTAATATAACCTGACTACGTAGCGGTTCAGCCTTTGGATTCCTTGCTAAAGTAGAAACACTGCTCCTAAGCTTATCCTTAGCTTGAACATCTGCTAAATAATTTACATCGTATGGGTAATTATTTTTATAAGATAATGTATTTTTAACTAGACCATATTTCCCAATTTCTCTTTTTGTGGTCGTTGTCCATTTGTTTGGTCTTGTATTCGGAGCATTACCGGAAGTCACGTTAAGATTCATTATACGTTTTTCAGATTCTAGTCCATCTCCAACCTTTAACGAATTACCCATTATGTCAAATTCTGGTTTAACTTCTATTTCTTCCATTATTTTTTCTGCTATCTCATCGGCTGAAAGATCTTTATTTTCAACACGTTTTAATTCTGGTTGATCCATGTCAACTGCGCTTCCTAGGTTTATATATAAGCCGATTAAAGACAAAAGTATTATTACAATAACTAATGACTGCATTATTATTATAATCAAATATTTTAAATTATTCGATAATTTACGATATTTAATTTAAATTTCTGTTCGACAATTTGGACAAGTATTTGATTTTTCTGTTAGCCATTTTTTAATACAACCTTTACAGAAAATGTGATTACATTTAAGTTTAATGTTTAGTTTTTTATTTTCCATGCAAATTGCACAGTTTGTTATATCGCCACATGTTTCTAAATTTTTGAACTCAACCTCTGTTAATTTATTTTTTTCTTCTTCTAGATCCATAGGATAATCTAAACCAAGCATCAAAGAATGAGACATTGCGATTAATAAAGGATGTAAAAACGCCTCTTCTTGTTGTTCAAATTGTGGGACATCGGCTATGTCAACTTCATTTACAGAAAGTTGATTATGCTCGTCTCTGGTTACTAATAAAGTTCTAACATTTGATGACATCCACATGCTGGATACTTGTTATATTATAATATAATATTTTTTTAAACCTCTTTAAGATCTTTTTTCCTTCTAATTAGTCTATGATTCTTGTTTTCTAATTCATGCGATAAAGGAACTCTTTTATCAGATGGGAATAGTCCAAGACGGCTTGGATTTACAGGGGTTTGAAATGGTTTTTCAACTCTATTACATATTAATGGTTTATTATGTAAGTAATATGTATCAGAAATATCATTTTCTTCGTCGCACATTAAATAATAAGTATTATGCTTAGGGGTTTCTTTTTGCATAAATCTTGAATGTGATCCAGTTTGATCTCCGTGGAGATTTAAATTTTTTGTGCGAGCTTTTTCAACCGTTGGTTGAAGACGTTTAGTAACATGATTTGTAAATTTATGAGTTAGATTACTCCCCGCTACTGTATTTTTGTGATGGCTTTGCGTAGGAATACCCGAGTGCATTACAGAGTAATCTATTGGAGTCGAAGTTTCCTTGTTTAGGTATCTACTTGGGTGCGATACAGAAATCAAAGGACTGTCCTTGTTGTCAAAGTACTGATGATCTGTTTTTGCCATTTTAATATTAATATTATATTTTATTTTTAAATTATTCTTCAAGTAAATGATAAATTTTTACCAATTAAACTATGAAGTTGTTTAGATGTGCCAGTTGGAACTTGTTTCCCCGTTGACAAATATTTAGATGGGTCTCTTTTTGTTTCAATTACCCGACTTGGTTGTTTATCTCCTTCGAAGAAATAAATACTTTTCTTTAATTCGGTATTCGGAGGCGAATAATCTAATGTTATATTGTTTTCTACATTAACATTGTGATCATTTATAGTTTCAGCTCCCATTTTTGATAAACCTACTTTTAAATTTTCTTGCTGAAATTCTATTGGTTCCTGAGTTTGCGTATATGTTTTAAGTTCTTTATTTAAGTCAAGAGACATTTCGGACGAATTGTATGTTAACATATATATAATAACAGATAAGAATACAGAAATACCACCTGCTAGAAAAATTTCACTTGTATGACTATTAAATAATAGCGCAGATACTATTGTTACTACTATTATGAGTCTCGTTAAAGAATTAAATTTGAAATTTTTGTCGTCACCTGAAAAGGGATTAATATTTAAAGAATTAAATAATGAGCAAAAGTCGCTTAACCAATATGTTGTCATTTAATAGATAACTTAGAATTTATTTTTGTTAAAAAGTCTACAGAAAAATCAGACGTATGAAGATTGTTTATTTCTTTTTTATAATCTGATACATACAAAGAGTTATATTTATCAAATAATTCCTTATTATTTCCAACTATTATCTCTCCAAGAACAAAAAGAGATTGAACATAGTCCCACACTGCTTTTTTTGTAGAAGAACTTAAAACATTCCAGTATGAATCTAATCCGCAATCATCTGTAAAGTTTCCAAATGAGGCAGCTTTTTCTTTTATCTTTTTATCTTTTAAGAAAAAATCGTTATCTCTTGAAATTATCTCTGTTTTATATTCTATACCCCCCGCCATAAATAAATTAACGGGTACAGAAGGAGAAGTTGACTTAATTATCAAAAACCCGCGCCTATAAGTCTTAAGTTTTTCATTTGGAAAAGCTGTAATAATTTTCTCAAGAAACTCTTCGAACAAAGCATTAAACCTTGTTATTTCTTTTGCCATGTTTATTATAGTTATATCTAATTTTTTTATATGCTTTTAAATTAATAATTAAAATATGCATATATATTTAAATATGACAACAGAAGCAAAGATCAATGGTATTAATATGTTTATAAATAAACTACAATCTGTTGAAGAAATAATAGATATAGACTCTCTTAAAACTTCATTCCAACTAGATGAAGGAGAAAATGGATTCTATAAATTGACGTTGTCTCAAAAAAAAGTATTTGGAACAGAAACAATAAATGATACATATAATAGACCCCCAATAGGTCCGATACAAGAAGGACTTTATTGTAGTTATTGTAGTAATATAGGTCCGAATGATCATTCTGAAAGGTGCGACTTCCCAGAAGAAGATAGTTTATATTTAACAATCTCTGGATTTAATGACTATATTATTAAAAACGTAGACTATCAAGGTGATTATAAAAATTTAAAAGACAGTATTTTAAATAAAACTGTTACTCAAGAACAATTAAACGATATTTTATTAATTCCAGATGAAATAATAGTAGATAACGGAAATTTAGACATCGCTTCAAATTTAAAAGTATTAACTAATATAACTTATTTTGGTATATATAAAAAAAGAGGTCCAAAAAAATTAGCGGCTAAAACAACGACTACTCAGTTTTTAAATAATATTATAATTTCTTATGAGAATGAAAATGTCAAAACATCTATTCGTATAAGTAAAAACGGACTAATAAATTTAATTAACATTCCTAATAATAAACAAGCCGTTAATGTATTAATAGATGAACTAATTAAGAGAATAAATAATTCGGGCGCTGTAAACTATGATAACTTTAAAAATTTAACGGGGTTTGATACTTATGTGTATATACAAGATAAATCTTATATACATTCTATGTCTGGTCAATTTACCCTTAACGTACTGGAAAAACCGGGGAATCAAATTGATTTTGAAAATTTAGATAATTTAATAAGTCCTTTTGATTCAACGGGTAATTTAGTTTCAAGTGATTTTACAAATATAGAGGTTTCTCCTTTCGGGGACAGTATAATAAATTTCAATGGAATTAAAATAATAGACTGGGAATACTCTATAGGTAGATTAACTAGAAATCAAGTAATGTCTAAAGAATACATTAAGTTTGTATCCATACCAGCCAATGGTGTTAAATTAACGTCTATTATTAACAAATTTGGAGTCGTAATGATGACACTATCTTTATGCAGCGATAAACAAATTAGGCGTGGACTTTGTGGTGAAGGTTATACTCCTATAAATCAGTCTATGTTTAATAATATAGCAATTTCTTTCAATAAACTTTTTGAATCTGAACAGGACATTTTACTTAAAAAAACATTGTCAAGCACTGTTAAATCAACTTCTACATTTAATACAGTATCGGGTTATGCACCAAGTGGTAAAATATGCAGACTTACACGTACCCGCGACTCCGGAGATAAAACTTATAAAGAAGGAATGAGACCAGATCCATATTCATGGAAAGGCACGTGTCCAGATCCAAATTACCAATATTTAAAACCGGAAGGAGTTCAAGATACAGATGGTCTTTGGTATCCCTGTTGCGAGACAAAAACAAAGGAATCTGTAGAAATGATGAAAAAATATCTACTAACCGGGTTTCCCAAAAATAAAGAACAGGCCGAAATGTACAATATTAAAAATAAACAAGATATTGGTTCTGGTATTATAGTACCAGGGAGTAATATTATAGGAGCAAACGCTTTAGTTAATATAAATGGAAAATTTGAACAGGTAACAGTAATTAAAAAATTGAGTAAAAAATCAAATGAGTATATAGTTAAAACCCCTAATGGGAAAAATGTTACCGTAAAAGGTACAGATTTTCAAAGAGATTCTAGAATGTTTCCGGGATTAAACTCTTTTAGACGCGAACAACTTCTTAATTGTATACAGAAAAATCTTTTTAGATTTGATCTTATTGTACAGACCGATGGAAAATTGATGAAAAACGAAGTATCTAGTCTAAATGAAAAATATAATAAAGAAAATGCAGACAAATTTGTATCAATATTTGATCCAAGAAAGATTGATTTATATAATTTTACATATTATAATATAAATAAATTTACACGAAGCGTATATAATGTCAGAAAAGTACCAAGTGATTCATATAATTTCTTTTTAGTATTGAGTCCAGATGGAAATTTTTACATAAATGAAAAATTAAACTCTATTGAATGTCAAATTTCTAATAAATTCGACGATACTATTATACTAAACGGATTTTTAAGATTTAATGATATTGAGTTTAAAAACGAATACCATATTACAGACTTGTTATATTATAACGAAATATTAACTAATAACAGTTTTGAACAAAGATATGTTATATTATTTGATCTTCAGAATTTGGTGTTCACAAGTATAATAGACGAGATTTTAATTTATCCAGACGTATATTCAAATGTAATAGAAGGTTCTCATGAGATAATAGATGTAAGTAAACAAGTAAAACTAATATTTATAGATTCTACTTGTTGTAATTATATTATATGGGGAAACAAAGATTCTTACCAAGACACAATTCAGCTTCAAATATTAGAAAAATCTAAACAGACTATTAAGTTTGGATACAATAATGAAAGTATACCCGAAGGTATTGGTTTAGACTTTTTAAATAGCTACACTTTTAACAAAAGAGAAATACCTGTAGATCTTTTTGTAAATGATTATTTTAATATTAAGATCAATAGAGATGCCACTGGTAATGTAGTACCAAATAGAAAAATATCAATAATGGATAAATCAGAGATGTTTAAAACATTTGACGAAACTATTGATATTTTACTTACTAAATTTAACCCAATTGAATATACGTTTTTCAACGATCCAGATGAATGGGATACTCTTGAAAATACTTATAGATTTTCGGGCGGTCTTTTATTAACTAGCTAACATCTGAGTAATAAACTTGAATAGATTATTAATATTTATATCATTCTTCAAGAACTCAATCTCTATTTGAAATGTTTCATTAGAATCTTTATTCATTACGAAGCTTCTATCGGAATATTTACCTGATGTTATAGCTGTAAAGTCTAATCTAAACAGTCCGTTAGGTTCTGTAAATGATAATCTATATTTTCTGTAACTTTCTCCAACTTCATTGTATTGTTTTACTTTAACTTCGGAAGACATAGCTATTCTTACATCATAATTAATTACATTTTGCATAGTTATATCTATCTTTGATATTCTATTCTTTATTATAGAATCGAAAAAGATGTACTTTCCAAATTCATTAGAAAATATATATCTTGTGCGGATATTCTCAGAGTATACATCTACAAAATCATCCACTGTTTTCTGAAAATCAAATGATTCTACTTTTCTAAGTATATCTATAAAAGATTGTTTTGATATCTTTGGATTAAAACCCTGTTTTAAAATACCAAATCTTAACTCAACTTCTATCTCTTTGTTTACATTTACATTTTTAATCATGTCATTAATAAGATTTAACTGCTTTGATTCTAGAAGATTTATTGTTTTATAATTTGCTACACACTGTAAGAGCTTTGTCTTTGTAGAATACTCTAGAACTTTTTTAATTTCAGATTTTGATGAACTCTCAGATAAATTCAAGAAGTAATAAAGATCATTTATAATCACTGGATTTTTGAAACTATTTATAACATTTAAAACTGTTCTTAATCCATTAGGAGTCTTTTTATCTTTCCTCAGTTCTTTAAAAATAAATCTACCAGATTGATCAATAGAAAATTCTGCTACATCATTGTCTTTAATATTTTGAGGAACTTGTACTATAACCTGTTTGTAATTTACTTGATAAGGTTCTATATTGCCACTTTTTGATACAAACAGTCCTGCTGCCTGAGGAGAAACTTTTCTAACAAGCAAGTCTACTGTTTGTTCATTAGATGGTTTCCATTTATATTGTGTGGTTAGAAGTTTATCCCATGAACCGATAGTATACAGCGTATCGGCGGCAGTAAAGATTAAGCCATCAAGCTTTAGAGTCTTCTTTATAAAAATATTTATCTGTTTACCATATGTTTTCATTAAAAAATTATAAAAATCTCTCCTGTTACCAGATAACAAGGTTTGAAGATAACCAGTTTTAGATTCGTTGTATAAAACTCTGTGAGTTTTCAGACTTTCTAGAAAATATATAGGTTTTAGTTCTATATTAAACCAATTCACAGATTTAAAAGCCCCTGTTAATATTGGTTCTGATTTATTAAATTTAGAGGGAATTATAAGCTTATGAAGTATATCATACCTGTTTATGTATTGCCACGGAAATGTCTTAAGTTTGCCGTCTTCTGGAACAATAAAAGAAAACTCTTGTCCAATTATTTTTTCATTTTCAGAATTAATATCAATGTTTTCGGGTCCAAATAGAATGTCAAAAGTCATAAAGGATACACCTTTTACATATCTTGATTCCAATTCCTTATGAGTAATACCATCTTTATCAAAAAATACAATTTCGCCATCTAAAAGCATCTCGGGAGTGTTTACATATGGCAAAATATCCCGTGTATCGTTGCGAAGTGTATATATTTTCATGTTTCTATCGACAAAACATACAGTTCTTTGTTTAACACTTGCGGTTTCAGAGTCTGGTCCTATGTACATTAATACACGGGTACCGTCTACTTTCTGTGTAACAGTATATTTACTATTATCATCGCGACCTTTTGTCATAAGATGTACCATGTCGCTTCTTTCTAATGTAACCGGAAGACCGCCGATAAACTTGGAAATATCGTAATTTTTATTTTTAGTTAAAAAATTAGCTACTAATTTTTGAAACTGTTGCTCAACTTTTGGATCGCGTAACAATTCCATTATATATAATAAGTATAATACATTTTATTTTAATATTTGTTATTTTTTGTAATTTTTTATTTTAAGATTATAATAAATGGGTATACATATTATAACATTTGCAACTCACTCATCTGGGAAATTTGAAAAGCTTAAAGATGATCTTAAAAAAAATAATATAGAATTAAATGTAATTGGTTGGGGAACTAAATGGGAATGCTACCTTAAAAAATTAGAAAACACAATTGAGAACATTAATAACTACAACGATGACGATATATTGGTTGTAATAGATGGTTTTGATACCGAAGTATCAGGTAATTTCTGTATCACAGAACTAGAAAAAATTTATAAAACTAACTTTAATGACAATATTGTGGTATCACTAGACCCTTATACATCTCCTCTTCCAAAAATTTTACATAATTACTTACATAATAGAATTTTTGGAGGTCCAGCTAATGCGGGTATGTATATGGGAACTAAAAAACACCTTATGCCGTTCTTAAAAGATGTAATGAAAGATACGACATCAAAACGTTGCAAAAACGACGATCAATGTGGAATAAACCTAACTTTAAATAAATATAATAATGTTACGATAGATTATGATAAACTTATATTCAATAATATAGATAAAACCAAGAATGATAAAAATAAGGGTATGTTTTATGGATATCCTTTATCTTTTACATATGATAGAATATTAAGGATACCTAAAGATTACAGTAAATTTTTAATTACTGAAATTTTATTCCTTGTTTTGTTAATTATCATGTTTTTTACTTACAAGGTTACCTATCCGCTGGGTCAATAAACTTATAATCTAAGAATTTAAAAATATCGTGCTCTGTTTCAGGATAATCTTTGCCTATTTTAAGCATGTATTCATCTTTACTAACTAATCTCCCTGTTGTAGATCCTTTGGTTAAATTTCTTTCGTTGAGAGAATAGCCTAATTTAAGAGCGTGATTTCTCATGCTTACATTAAATTCTTTGGATCCAGTTGTAAAAAGTAAAGCAAATGGATATACATCTGCCGTATAATAAAATATATCAAGGTGACGGTATATTTCATCGATTGTGGCTACAGCCATCATTTTAATTGGACCTTTTGATATTACATTTTCAACTGATATAATATTCTTCTTTATCAAGTTTGTATAAAAAGTATTCATAAGATCTTTGTTATGAATATTTGTTGTAATTAATGCATCGATGTCTCCGGAGTCATTTTTCTCTCTTCTGTAAGAACCTGTAATTACAAGCTTACCTGTTTCATTAAGTTCTTTAAGAGTTTGATCGAATGTATCTTTTAATATTTCCCCCCAATTATCCATTTCAGATCTTGGGATACGTTTTTGTAAATCATCGTAATGTTCTAATCCAATCGCTTGCTTATCATTGATTACCTTTTTATTTATACTATAAACTTCCTTTAATTCAGTAATAGTCGTTATTTCTTCGTCGCGATATAACTCAGAAGCTTTAGCTGGTCCTATACCGGGTACTTTTGTTAAATTTTCTACTGCTACCGCTTCAAGATCTATTGATATATTATCAACTTCTCCTGTTTTGAGTATAGTGTCTATTTTCTGAAGTATAGTACTTTTCCACGTTCCATTTTTTGCTTTAAAATTTTCTTCGTCTTTTAATTGCATACCGTTTTCTCGAAACACGTTAATATAATCTTCAACCGAGTTTAATACCATCGTGTCATTAAGAGTACCGATTGCTTGTTTATAATACTTTACCTTAAAAGACCAATTTTGTTCTTTTGCTGCCGCTATTTTATTCATTATTTTTGTAAGCATCTGCTTTACTTGACTAACAGATACTGATACTGGTTGTTTTATAATGTCGTCGCGAATACCGCGGTAAACAGGATGCCTCGGTACTCCATCATTTGTCATCTCCATGTAGCTAAATGAAACTATACTCCCAATTGGAATTTCCTCTGGATGACCTGAAATTATATAATTTTCTCTTTCCGAATCTGTAAGACCTGTGCCTATTTGTGTAAATATCCCAGATGGTTTCGAATCTTTTAGGATTTCGCAGTTCAAAGAACCTAAAAGTCCTTTTAATCTTCCTTCTCCTGGTGTATAACCTCTAACTATACATTCTGCGTCTTCTTTTATCTTATATTTTAACATATATTTACTTCTCTTTGTTTCATAAGGAGATCCAGATGCTCTGATCATTATCCCCTCTGCGCCAGCTGAAGTTAATTTGGTATACAAATTTACAAGCTGTTCCATGCTCTTGATTTTAACTTGGTCGGTGAATTGTAGAGGAAATACTTTTTTATTTTCATATTTTAACTGATCCCAACAATCTTTACGATCCTTTACTATAGTTTGTAACATCTTCATCCTTTGTTCAAATGGAGATTTTTCAGTTGGTATATCAAATACTTTGAATATAACAGGCGGGTTTTCTTTTCCAGCCCATATGTCATTTATCTGTGTTTGTGTGTAACTTTTACCAGGTTTTATTGTAGAAAGTCTGCTAGTTTTTTGGAAAAGTCCTCTACCTATCCATATTTCTCCATCGAGTGCTATACCTGGTGGCAATGTAAGTTTAAACCATTCTGGTACATAAGTGTATACTTTCGGTTTTCCAACACCAGAACCTCTCGATATTATCTTTTCTCCGTCCCATAAAGCTCTTATTCCATCCCATTTCTCAGATGCCCACCAGTTAATTGGTGGTTCTAAAATTTTCAATTCTTTTGATAGCTTATCTGATAATTTAATTATATTGCCAGTTTTTGAATCATATAAATTCTGTGCAGTCATTACTTTTAAATTGTCGATGTATGTTTTATCATCAGACGTAGATATAACTTGAACTTCTGGATAAACTGCTTTATAACCAGTAAAACATGTATTATTTTCTTTATACTTTCTAAAGTTTTCAAATGAATTAAATCCAGATTGCATATATATCATATTAATACATTTAAGTAATTTTTGTCGTTGCAAATCATTTAACGACATGATTATATTAATATGATATAAAGTTTATTTTTAAGTAGAAAAAAATTTAGTAAATTAATATATTAACAAGAACGGGATTCGTTTACGCCATTGAAACTTTAAGGTGAATACTTTAATAGCTATTATTACGTTTATAATGAATTTATTAACAATTATATTGTATTTGCTACAATATTTACCAAAAGCTCTTGGTTGGCGACCTTATTCATATCTAAAATATCATCTAGATTATAATGAAATCTTTTAATTAAAGTCTTGATTTTGTTACATCTTCCCATATATAAATTATCAGTTCCTTCACAATTATAATTAATGAATTGTATGTATTCGCTATTTAAATTATTATTTATAAATTCTATTATCAGTTTTTCATTAATTCCTCTATTTTGAGGTATATTGAAATAATCATATCTAAAAGAAACGATAATATCTGAAGAATTATCATCTAAATAATTTAGTCCTTTGTATATACCATACCACATGTTTTTCCATCCTTGTTTAGGACAATTCTGACATATTTTTCCATGAGTTTTTCCAACTAATTCAATAGATTTCTCATCAATTATTGAACATTGTTTGGTTATATCTTCGTCTTTAAAATAATTTTCGATTATTTGTTTTGAAATAATAGCATTATCTTCATTAATATATCTGTAAGATTCGCTCTTTTTACATTCTTTGTGTTTCCAGGTTTGCAAAATAAATTTAATATTTTTAAAATTTGATTTTAATAATTTTACAAAATTCTTTAATCGGTCTGTATTAAATGAATCACGTATATGACCTCTTATATAAAAATAAAATTCTGTATCATTAGTAAGGGTTAATTTGTTGATAGTATCTCCGGAACCGTCTTTATGCATCGATTCAAAATTCACAGATGTATTAAATATTGGCATTATACAGTTCAAAAATATATTATTTTGTTAAATATTAGTATGTTAATAACTCTTTTATTATTATTTCAAGTTCAGGTAATTCAACACCTGTTGTATTGGACACTATTTCTTCTTTTGATGGGTTTCTAGAATATTTAATCTTAAAATTATTTATAAAATCATTTACTTTATCATGCTTTTGTCTATAATTTTCTCTTTCTAGTATTATTTTTTCAAGTTTATTCCTTTCCCCTTGTTCTATGTCTATATTCTTATTTTGACGTTTATATACTACATCTTTTAAAGAAAAAATTTCATTAAAAAGCTCCGGTTTAACAAGTCTATTAAAGTTTTTAAGTTTTCTAAGAACATCATTTTTATCTATTCCGGTTGTTAACTTTTTCTTAAAAGATTCTACGATGTCGCTATCTATTTGGGGACAAGTTTCCATTAATCTATCATATTCATCTCTTGCATTCTTAATAAAATAGTTTAAATCCGGGCGTTCTTCTGGGGATTTTATCAATTCAATTCTTATGCTTCTATGAAATTTATCCCACGCTATACTAGAAATTCTATGACTTTCTGTCAATTCATTAAGTTTTAAGAATTGAGCAACAGTTGTTACAATTCCCGCTAGAATATTAAAACTACCGATTACAATCGAACAAGTGTCTTGATATTCTGCAGGTACTCTTTCTAATGCAAAATTTGCAGTACCCGTTAATGTAGACATTATAATTACTGGTATAGTAAATGCGTTTCTTCTTGCAGAATATTTAAGGTATGATTTGTTATGCATCCATTTATAACAAGCTGCTTTGTCAGCCCAATCTACAAAAATCGTTTCATGATGACTTTCCCACGGTATATGTTCTCTAAAAGATTCAGATGTCATATTATATAATCTATTATAATATTATTTATACAATATATATTATAAATGGATGAATTGAACGATTTCATAGAAATAGAAGATTTTAAAAACGACATCCATAGAATAATAACGGAAATTGAAGGCAAATGTGTCAATCTTGAAAATATATATAAAGAGTATCTTAAAGAAGCTGCAAAAACAAAAGAATACCTGATGTCTCTCGATACTTTATTTTTCCAGATTGAGTTAACAAAAAAGGATATAAATAATTACTCATCGTTTTTTGATATTTTTATTTATCAAACCTATGGACAATATTATAAATTTTATAAGAAAATACTTAATAATTTACGTAACATAGATAAAACAGAATTATTTAAAGACTTTGTTTACGAAAAAAATTTTACTTCTTATAAAGATTTATATTATAAAGAATATTCGTTTGATGAAATAAAAAGTATTCACAATTTAATAGTTTCAATTATGAGATGTATATCAACTTATATTGCAGAACAAAAATATGAAATAGAAGATGACGACATCAGAGTTAACAAAGGTGTAAGTATAGACACGTTAGTTTTTGAAAAAAGAAGATTCAACGACATTTTAATGAACGAAAATAGACTATTTCATAGCATAATGAAGAAATTTTATGACCATCAGAAGAAAATAATGAAGAGATTAATGTTAAAACTAAAACTTCTTTATTTTCAAATAGATATGGACATCCAGTTTGAAAGTTTTAACTACTCTCCGAATCAATCAATAGCTCAAAATATAGATTCAAAATTTAAAAAAGTTTCCAAAGAAAAAGATTTCGAATCAATGCTTTTACAGGAATTTAATTACTCTCCAATTGTTAAAAACAGTATATTTACAACATTAAAACTTTATATATTTAATTTTTTTTCAAATGTATTAGTATTTTAATTGTATTTATCAAATGATTTAATTGTATTTGGACATAGATCAGAAATAAGCTCTTTCATTGCATCAGCGTATTCTTTAATTTCGTGCTGCGCATTAACAGCGGCTCTAAGTTTAATAAAATTCATTAGATTATGTAGATCAATACACCAATAAAACTCAGTATACATATTTAAAGGCAAACCAATTCTAGCCATCTCTTTTGAAACACCTCGATCTATCAACGTTTTATAAGTGTTATATTGCATATACGAATTATTAATATATTCGGTATAAAGACGTTTTGTATCATTACATTTAATTTCATTACCCGACATTTGCTTATTAAGTTTACCCTGATCATAAATTTTATCAGGGACGTAAAACTCCGGATTAAGAACTGAATAACGACCAGAAATTTCATTTACATTAGCCATGCGATGTCTAATCCACTGACGTTGCACAAATATAGGCGCTTTAATGTGAAATTTAAACTTAACCATTTCAAAAGGAGACGTGTGCTTATGTTTAATCAAAAAATCAATGAGTTTAATATCTTTTTCGCATGTTTTGATACCTTCGTTAAATGAAACGCGAGCAGCTTGGACAATGGCATGATCGCACATTAGATGAGAGCAATTACTTGGAATTACCCTTGGCATACAATCAACAAGTTTAACAAAACCAGAATTACCAATGTAATTAATTTTATCTAATAGAACAATGGGAATCTCTTTAGTAGAACGAGCTTGGTCTGGAAAATCTAAAAAATTATATCTTCTCATTACACTAGTTGTCATCTTGGCTGAATTTCTAAGAGTATTCATAATTTATAAATATTTATAGATTATATGTTTAAATGGTTTAAAAATATAATCTATAAATATTTATAAAAAAAATGCTTTTCATTACAATCGATCCATCTAACGACCATTATTGGAAAGTTCATCCGACGTACACTAAAGCCGCTAAAAACGGAGACGTAGGGCTTGATATTCCTATGCAAAATTCTATTATAATACCCGCTCATTCACGTTCATTTAAAATTAATCTAGCTTTCAAAGCAAAGCCAACACATGGTTATATGCTAGTTCCGAGAAGTTCTATTTCTAAGACTAATATTAGACTTGCTAATTCAATTGGTATTGTAGATAAAAACTATCGCGGAGATGTTATGGTAGTAGTAGATAACATAGGCGATTCAGACGTTCTATTCCAAGAAGGCTGCTGTTATTTTCAAATTGTGGCATTTGACGGAAATCTTCCTAGATATCAAGTAGATAACGTTGATGTTGTTACCTCTAGAGGTACTGGTGGTTTTGGAAGCACTGGTGCTAATTAATTTAATCCCCGTAAAGTGTGTTTATTTATTAAAACTAAAAATGTTTTAAATATTAAAATGTCGGTAACTAACCGTTCTATAAATTTTAGAGAAAAAGAGCAAAATGAAGAAAATTCCATAAAAACCTGCCACGAGATCCAGGCATCTCAGCCATTTGGATTTGAAGCTACAAATAATACAGAGTCTGAATTTAATTGGTACGTTATTAATCTTAAGAGAAGACCTGATAGACTTAAACTATTTAAAGAGAGATGTCCATTAGATACCTCAAAAATAAAAGTACTTACAGCATGCGATGGAAAAACCTTAACCTCCTTTCCTAATAATTTTAAAGGTGAGTCAGCAGGAGTCATCGGGTGCTTTATAAGTCATGTATTGTGTTGGGAAGAAACATTAAAACAAAAAAACTCAGATTATTCTGTTATTTTTGAAGATGATGCAATATTCTCAAAAGATTTTGAAAAAAAATTTAACGATATAATTAATACAAATTTAGATTTCAATATAATATACATTGGAGGAAGATTTAAAGAAAATTATAAAATGATTAACTGTATACATGTAACAGATAAGATAGTTAAGTATGATTATAAAAAATGGGACCGCTGGGATTGTGATAGAACTACTCATGCGTATATAATAAGTAAAAAAGGTTGTCAATTATTATTGGATAATTATAACGAATATTTAAAAAATAATCGTAAATTTTACGCTGTTGATGGTTGGATGACTGATATTTATAGACAATGTAAAAAAGAAATTCATCATTCTTATCCACTTTTATGTCATGTTCCATATGTATCTGATTCAGACATTAGGTAAATAGACATGCGTTTAGTTATATTTTTTCAAGAGTATTCTTTGACGCTATTTGTTCAGATTCTTTTTTAGTATTTCCACTTCCTGTGCAATATCGTTCTCCATTAATAATAACTCTTGATGTAAAAATTTTCTTATGAGCTGGTCCAGTTGTAGAAATCAATTCATATTCTGGATTAATCTGAAGGCTTTGCTGACATTTTCTAAGAAGTATATCTTTATAATTATTATCCTCTTCCAATGTTTTAAAATCAATAAATTCGTTGATAATTCTTAATACAAAATTTTCAGCGTATTTATATCCTAAATCCATGTTAATAGAACATAAAAAAGCTTCAAAGATGTCTTCAAGAATACGGTCGTTATTTCTACCATTGATACTCTCGACATTTTTACTTATAATAAGAAATTGATTAAGATTTATTTTTTTAGCTAAAAATGCAAGTGTTTTACCATTAACAAGCTTTGTTCTGATTCTAGTAAGATAACCTTCTTCTTTATCGGGGTATTTTGAAAAAATAAAATTAGCTATTATAAGATTCAAAATAGAGTCGCCCAAGAATTCATATCTCTCATAAGAAGAGCTTAAATTTTCGGCTGTTATGAATCTTAGTACACTTTTATGTATAAAAGCTTTTTGATAGTATAAAACATTAATAGGATTAAATCCTGTAATCTTATTAATATCTTCTCTTGTTATGCATTTATTTACTGGGTTAAAATCACTGAGCATTTTTGCAATTTATAATTTATAATTTATAATTTTAAGTTGATAAATATTTTGTAATTTTACAGTATAATAAAAACTAATTCTTCTTTTTTATTTTCACACGCGCGTATAAGATCTGTAACTTTTAAAAGACTAGAATGAGCTATATAAGTATCTGTATATTTATTTGGAATATCCGCCACAACGGAGGCCGTATAAAATGTTTCATCTAAATTTGTAGATTGTTTAGATACATGAAAAGAGTGATTTTTGCGTTTATAAATATTTTCTTCGCAGGTAAATTCCTCCGAGATATAAATTTCATTTGTTTCTTTAGTTTGAGCCGTGATTATAATATCGTATGGTCCATTTTGACATTTTATAATTAAAGAATCTATAATTTTTTCAGGTTCAGATTTAATTTTTTTAGTTTCCGTTTTAGACGTATCGTCCCATGTATTACAATTTTCAAGTAAATTCATAATATTCATGTAATTTTCAAATTGAAAAACGTGTTTCTCAAACCCAAACTCTTGAGTATACTTTCCCAGGATAAAATGTATCTTAATTGAATTTATGCATTTATATCGCTTAATAAAGTCTGCTACTCGAGTTATAATATTCTCTAAATTAGACATTTAAATTAAAATCTCTTATTTCTTTTAATTATTTTATAATAGTATACCCAGTAAATGTATTTAAAGAAAAGCCTCATTATTAATTATAATAATGACTACAACCGAGGAGCCAGTTGCTACCACTAGCGAAAAGTTCGATACCCTTATCAAGGATTTTAATGCTCTTATGGATACAACCAAGAGTCTTAGCGCTCGTATGAAGGTTCTCCAGAAGGAAGTTAATAAGTCCGTTCGTTCTAAGCGTTCGCGTAAGTCCCCCGCTGCAGATGCAGACCCGGATGCACCAAAGCGTCCTTCTGCTCTACAGAAGCCAGTTGCAATTTCTAATGAATTGTGTAAGTTTCTTGGTTTTCCACCGGATACTGAACACTCTCGTCAGGAAGTAACTGCTACTATTAACGCGTTCATCAAGGACAATAATCTTCAGAATCCAGAGAATCGCCGCTTTATTCTTCTAGACGGTTCCGTTGCAGCTACGAGTCTAAAGACTCTTCTTCGTAATCCAGATCAGCCCGTAACTTTTTTCAATATTCAGCGTTATCTAAAGCCTCATTACCCAATGTCGGAAAAGGAAAAGAAGGCGCTAACGAATCCAGTAGAAACTTCTGCGCCCACCACACCCGTTGTACCGGATGCAGACACCGTAGAAGATGCCCCAAAGGCGCCAACAAAGCCTCCTGCGAAGAAGCGTGTAGTTCGCAACCCAAAGAGTGCTTAAAAAATGCCATAAATAAAGTCTGTAAAAAATACATAGGATATAAATATAATTATATCTTAGCGATGTATTATAATTATAATGTAAAGTATCTCGGAGAACAGACAGCGGTTGTATATGCAAATAAATACATAAATTGGTTATATTTAGGGTCTAAATACGCAGACCAAAAAACAATCAATAATTTGTGTCCATCTTTTGTTAAAAATGTAGAAGTTGTACCAGATTTTTTTAAGAATATGATTAATAACACTGATTAAAACAATAAAGAGCTCACGTGGCGCAATTGGATAGCGCGTGGGACTTCTAATCCCAAGGTTCGGGGTTCGATTCCCCGCGTGGGCTCTTTATTGTTAAATTTAAAAAAAAAATATTTATTTTAAGACAAATGTCAGTCACCTACAGTGAAAATACGCAGACTATGAGAGGACGTACAATATCCGAGGCGACCACGATGCCCACCGGCGTGTTCATTGGCGAAGAGAATCTGCTCGACAAGATAGGGGCACCTTGGGAAATTCATATAAAATCTGACGCGAGAGACTCAGGATCGGCCTGGGGAACATCGACTTATGGCGCATTGGGCAACACGTCGACCGAACCGGTGCCCACGATTAATCAGGCGGATGCGGAGGCATTAGGAAACGATATTCATCGTGTATTAAAATATTATTTGCAACATAGATATATAGTTAGTAATATAGAAGATGTTAGGTTAAACATAGCACTTAAATATGATGACATCGGAAGCGGCGTGTTTTGGGGCGAACCACCCTTCACCGCCATTTGAAGCTTCCCAGATTTTTTTTAAGAATATGATTAAATTTAATTTAAAAAAATATTTGTTTTAAGACAAATGTCAACAGCCAACCATAGTGGAAATATACAGACTATTCGAGGATATACAAACAACCTTAGTGACGCGCAGCTTCACTGGCAAGCCCTTGGCTCTGACATAGGGGCACCTTGGGAAATTTATATAAAATCTACCACGAGAAACTCAGGATCGGCCTGGGGAACATCGACTTATAGCCCAAGTGCCGCAGCGCAACTGACCGACCCTTCCCAGGTTGGCTTGACCTACCACATGACGGAGGCATTAGGAAACGATATTCATCGTGTATTAAAATATTATTTGCAAACTAGATATAAAGTTAGTAATATAGAATCTGTTAAGTTAAACATATTACTTAAATCTGATTGATGTCTCCGCGTCCGCTTAATAGTTTTTGAAGTTCTTTGACAAGTGAGTGAAGATGTACCAGATTTTTTTAAGAATATGATTAAATTTAATTAAAAAAATATTTGTTTTA
>MDSV01177075.1_pt1 | contig 25313 bp, 10 predicted proteins | sample 810851 | NCBI WGS metagenome assembly MDSV01 (sample SAMN05326640, study PRJNA326480) | marine metagenome | isolation source: seawater | place: Atlantic Ocean: North East | collected 2012
TAGTAAGTGATTTAAATGATTTAAATAACAATGTAAAAGAATTAAGTAGTAATTTTATAGATTTAAGTAGTAATTTTAATGAATTAAGTAGTAATTTTATAGATTTAAGTAGTAATTTTAATGATTTAAGTACTAATTTTAACGATTTAAGTACTAATTTTATTGATTTAAGCAGTAATTTTAATGATTTAAGCAGAAATTTTATTGAATTAAGCAGCAATTTTATTGATTTAAGCAGTAATTTTATAGATTTAAGTAGTAATTTTAATGATTTAAGTAGAAATTTTATTGATTTAAGCAGTAATTTTATTGATTTAAGTAGTAATTTTATTGATTTAAGTAGTAATTTTATTGATTTAAGTATTAATCATTATGATTTAAGTAATGATGTAACTAACTTAACTAATAGTTTTAATGATTTAAGTAGCAATTATTATGATTTAAGTAATAGTTTTAATGATTTAAGTATTAATCATTATGATTTAAGTGAGAATGTAAATAACTTAACTAATACTTTAAATGATTTAAGTATTAATCATTATGATTTAAGTAATGATGTAACTACTTTAACTAATAATTTTAATGATTTAAGTACTAATTTAATCACAAATTATAATTTAATAGTAAAATATAGCGATACATCATTAGATAAACTAGATTTAAGTAATTTAAATGCTGTAGATATTTCTATAAGTAATAATTTAGATGTAAGTAATACAATATACGCAAATAATATAGTGATTAAAGATGGTAAAGATTTTGTGTTTAAAAATAAAGATACATCATTAAATAATGTTGATATAAGTAAATTAAATGTAGTTGATATATCTTCGACAAATTTAAATGTTTCAGGTGATTTAGTTAGTAGAGTAACAGAAGATATAAAACTTCATATTAATAATATGGTTTCAGTACATGCAGATTATTTCTTTTTAGATTTATCAGATAATCCACCGATGACAGTAATGAATTATGGAACATCATTAAGAGCATTAGATCTTGCAAATATAATATTTAAAAATTATTTTGATGGATCATTTGGTAATGTTGATATTAGTAAATTAAATGTATTAGATATATCAATTGTTAACAATTTAGAAGTAATTAACAATATAAGTGCTTCTAGCATTTATGTAAATGGAGAAAATATAATAGAATTAATAAATAATGTATCATTAACAAATTATGATGATGCATCATTAGGAAATGTGGATATAAGTAAATTAAATGTTCAAGATATTTCTATAACTAATAATTTAACAGTTAATAATATAAGTGCAAATAGTTTAATTGTAAATAATATAAATTTCAGCGATATATGTAACAATGTAACTACTTTAACTAATAATTTTAATGATTTAAGTACTAATTTAATAACTAATTATAATTTAATAGTTGAAAATAGTAATGCATCATTAAATAATTTAACATTAAATGGAGAGTTAAAAGGACCATCACCATTAGTAATTAATCCATCACCGGATAATAATGAAGGAATAGTAAGAATTAGAGGTGGTTTAATTGTTGATGGTAGTAGTACAATTATAAATTCAACAATAGTAGACATAAGTGATAAAACATTATTATTAGCTAGCAATGCAACTACTATTAATGAAATTCATGGTGCAGGATTAAAAATTTCAGGAAATAAAAATATTTTATATGATTCAGACAAAGATGCTTTTGTAACAAATATAAGTTTTGAAGCTTTTAATATTAGTGCAACAAAAATTTTTGTAGGAGGACAAAATATAGAGGAAGTTGCTATAGGACCCCAAGGTCCAAAAGGTGATACAGGTACTACAGGTACAAAAGGTCAACCTGGTTCTAATGGCACCAATGGTGCAAACGGTCAACCTGGTACTAATGGCTCCAATGGTGCAAAAGGTGATCCTGGTACTAATGGTGCAAAAGGTCAACCTGGTACTAATGGCTCCAATGGTGCAAACGGTGAACCTGGTACTAATGGCTCCAATGGTGCAAAAGGTGATCCAGGTACTAATGGTGCAAAAGGTCAACCTGGTTCTAATGGCACCAAAGGTGTTGCGGGTCAAAACGGAGAAAAAGGTCAACAGGGAGAAACAGGTACTACAGGTACTAAAGGTGATACAGGTACTAAAGGTGATACAGGTGATCAAGGTCCAAAAGGTGATAAAAGTGATACAGGTGATCAAGGTCCAAAAGGTGATCAAGGTGCTCAAGGTGCTCAAGGTGCAACAGGTGCATCAGGAAGTGGAAAATTTTACCAAACAACGAATTTTTATAATATTTATGTAAATAGTGTTCCTCCTCTTCGTAATTATCTTCAAGACTGGTATGATAAACCATATGGTTTAAGAAAAGATAAGGATTCTTGGCAGATTTTCAATTCATGGATGACCAATCTAAGTGATCCTGATTCTCGTACTATGAATACCGACACCGATATGTTTCAGGGGCAGAGTGATGGTGTAAAAATTTTAGAAGCTGGAAAATATAAATTTACTTGTACTATGATGTATGCTATGTCCGATATAAATAACAATACAGAAGGGCGGTGGGGAGCGCCAGGCGACCACAACCAGTCGATAAGAATAGCTTCACGTTTTGTAAAAGATAGTATGGTAAATGATCATAGTGATGAACATCCCGCTTATGTTTCTGGTGGGTCTACCTTAGGATTCCAACAGGCCAATCCAGGTCCAATATGTGTATCACCAGAGATGAGATGGATGTCGTTTGAAACGCATCGAGCTGCATCAGCAAGTTGGTCATGTATAATAGACTGTCAAGTAAATGTTGTTATAAAAGTATGTCTTACTCGTGCAGGTTATGCTATAGACAATTGTGTTGCACCTCAAAATGGATCTTATTTATTAGTAGAATATATTGGTTAATTAAGGAGATTATATTAAATTATTGAATATGTGTAAAAAAGTAAAATATTAATATTTTTACATAGTAAAAGTATGACATCAGTAACAAATCAAATAATTGCAAATATAAAAAAAACTACAACAAGTCCAGGAAATTATACTAATAGTGAAAATGTAGTATGTATAGATACATCATTTAATAGAATAGGAATAAATAAAAAAAATCCACAGTATTCAATTGATATAAGTGGTACAACAAACAATCATGCTATTAAAGTGAATAATTTAATAATAGATAATAAGGCAAATATTAATGAAATAAGTAGTGTTAATATAAATGTAAGCACGATATCATGTGGCATATTGAATTGTTTAGAAATAGCTAATATAAATGATATCAGTTGTGTTGATATATCATGTAGTAAATTAGACTGTTCAACTGTAGAGTGTAGTAATGAATTATCAGCTAACAAAATAATAGTTAGTGATATTAGTATAATTAATAAATTAGTACAAAATGAAATATCATGTAATAAATTAAAAGTATTTGATTTATCAGCCGATACTATAGATGTAGATAGTTTAAATGTAACTAATATTAACTTAGAAGTATTAGATAATGCTAAATTTAGTGATTTAAAGATAGTAAATTTAGATTTATCTTATTTAGATGCTTTAGAAATTTCAACAAATTTCTTGAATATAGATGGAATAATATCTATTAGTGGTAATTTAGATATATGTGGTAATTTAGATATATATGGGAATTTAGATATATGTGGGAATTTAGATATATCAGGAATATTGAATATTAGCGGAAATATTATTTCAAATGGTAGTGGAACATATAATTCAATATCAACCATAGATTTATCAGTTACTAATATAATAACAGATGACATAAGCAGTAATAATATAGTTGTTATAAATGAAATTTCAGCGAATGCAATAAAAGTAAATTTAATAAGAGATGATCAAGGAAAAGCTATAATTGAGAATGGAAAGATTAAGTCAGAAAATGTTTTTAATGATTTAACTATAGATAATTTAAAAATTAAGAATAAAGTAAATTTAATAAAAGATGCAACAATAGACTTATCAAAAGCAACACTTATTTTACCACAACATGATAAGACTATAAATAAATATGAAACTCAATTAACTTCAGATATGTCAAGACAGGAATTAGTATTTAATTGTATATCAGGAAGTACTAGCAGTGAGAATAGAATTAAATTTATTCCAATTTATAAATATATGTTCTTAAAAAGTGAAGAAAATTTTTATAAAAATAATGCCACCAAAACTATAAGGATGCAACCAATTGAATTAGATGATATAGAAAATAATAGTATAGAATTAATTGATTCTAGTAATATTAAAATAAAAGAAACAGGATTGTATGAAATACATGCGAATCTAGTATTACAATATGAAAATATAGAGCCAGGTGATGTAGAAGTAACTGCATATACTTTTAAATTAGTGAGGTTTAATCCACCTACTAGAGATGATTTAATTGAAACAAAAAATACTATAATTGCATTTGATCAATCATATAATTATTCTAATTCTTCAATATTTCATATATTCACAGTGAATGATAGTAATATCTTAGATAAGTATAAATTTGAAATTATGTCAGATAGGGGAGGGTCTGATATAGATCGTTTAAAAATAGTAAATTTCAATACAATAATAAAAAGAATAAATATTTAATAATTAATATTTAATATTACTAAAATTAAATATTAACTATATTATCGTTTTAATATAAATTTAGCTCTTTTCATTATGCTAGAAGCAGAACTACCTAATTTATAGTTATGTTGAATATCTTTATAGTATACTGGGCATGGACAATTATTATAAGATTTATTTTTTAATTGATTAATAATATCACTTCTATCATCATCACTACTATCATCTAAATCAGTATCATTTTTTATTTTATTAGTAATAATAATAGTATTTATATTATTAGCATTGTCTTTAATTTTAAATGTAATTTTATTATTATTAATATCGGTTAAATCAAATAATATAGTATATAAATTCATATTAACATCATAAGGGTTATAATTAGTAGGATTATCTTTAGTATAAATTTTATCATTAAATTTTATTTTTGCATATTTATCTTCATAATTATTAGATTGATTTATTTCTATAAATGATAAATCATTATAAAATTTATTGAATATATAAGAATAATTTATAGATTCTTTCGAACATTCAGTTCTTATATCATTTATTAAACCTGATATATCATTATTATTAAATATTAAAGTAGGAGGAATTAAATCAGGTAAAGCTAAATCTAATACAAATGTATCAACGTATTCATTTTGATATAATAAACTGTTATAAGTTAAATTAAATTTAATTAATATATTATTAGATTTATAACTATTTATTAGTAATTTACTTCCAGTCATAGTATAATTAATTGTATCATATGCAATTAGTTTATTAGTGAAATCAGGTATTCTAACTATTAATTGGTTTATAAAATTATTAAACATATCATTAAAAATTGTAATTTTTTGGTTTATTAAGTTAAATAGATTTTCACCAGAGTTAGTTGTTATAAAATGATTATATTCATCAATTGTTGTAAAAAATATAGCATTATACTTGGTGGGATCATAAACAACATTAGTGTTATTATAACTAACTTCAAATAGTTCTATGTTATTTGAATTATCAACTAAATCTGGTTTTGTTTGAAAAGAGAATGTCGTTTTATTTGCAAATGCGGCTAGGATAATTCTATGTATTTTAATAAAATTGTTATTAATGTTTCTAACTAATATATTAACACTAGAAACATCATGTATATCATCATAATCGATAGTTAAAGAATTTAAAGAATAATCAAAATTATGACCATAATGGCTTTTACAGATAATACTATCAATTTTATCAGGATCAAGAATACCATAAATATTATTATATTTTAAATAACTTTCTAAAGCAAATTTATTATAAATATCTTTCATTTCACTTGCAATATTTAACCAGTTATTTAAATAAGATAAATCACTATAATTATGTATAAATTTAAATTTATCATAAAGATTGATGTTTCTAGTTTTAAGAGGGATAATAGCTCTGTCATCTATATCAAATACATATGTAATAAGCCTTTCCAAAATAATCTTAATCTGATCATGCATATAATTAATTTTATCTTCTAATTTAGATATACTAGTTATATCTTCACATGGTGTATGATCTTTAATTTGAATTATTAACTTAGTATAATTATAAAATTGATCATATTTATCTATTATTTCAATTAATTTATTTGCATTATTAAATATTTTATCAGAGTTAGTTAAATTATTAAAAAATAATACATTTAATGAATCATTAGATATAGAAGCATTAAAATAAATAGAATCTTCTGTAAGTAAGTTATTAATAGTATCCATATATTCAAATGGATTTTGTAGATTTATTTCACTAACTAAAAGATAATCATTATGATTATAGTCTAATAAATTATAATAATTATTAATACATATTAATTCAATATAATCTAAATAAGATTTAGATACTATTAATTTATTTTGTAATTCATTTAATTTTCTAATATCTGTTTTATCATATATAATAGTATATGCACTAGAACATATATCATAAATATTAAACTGATTTTTATAACTAATATCTATTATTTTATAAATTAAATTATCTTTATTATACACATTATATGGAATTTTTAAATTATTATTATCATAAAAATTTCTATCAAAATAATCATTTAAATCTATTAAATAAGAGTAACTATTAGTATTAGTAGAGTTATAATCATATAAAATATCAAAATCAATGTAATTATATGATACGCAAGCTAATGAATTTTTAGGAACAATATCAAAATCATTTAAAAGTAGATTGCTATTACTTAATTCATCATGAATAAAATGTGAAATTGCTGTTTTATAATTATATGATGAATCATTTATATGATTTTTTATTTTACCAGTATTAAAAATATGATTATTAGTATTAACATCATACATACATCCATATACATCTTTATCAGTAGTTTGTTCTAATAAATATTTTTTATTATTAGAAGAATCATATAATGTATCTTCTAATGTTAAATTACTATTTACTTGATAATTATTAACAGATTGATCATATGAATGAAAGATAATTTGTTCATTATCATTTATAAACATATTATGATAAATATTTTGCATAGTAAAACCAATATAATTAGTACTATTATCATTATTATCATTATTAGGTTTAATAGATAAAAATATCATATTTTCTAATATATAATCAATATTGACTTGATCTTCATGAGAATATAATTCATATAAAATATTACCATCATATTCTAACTTTAATAAATAATCATTTAATTCAATTGTTTTGTAAGTGAATATTATTCCTTGTTGATTAGATTTAGCTTGTTCTTGTGGAATTGAATAAATATCACTTCTAATATTTATAAAAAAGTTTTGGAAAAATAATTTTGAATATTCATTATTAGTAAATTTCTTGAAATAAGTTTCTAAATTAAAAGTTATTAAATTATCATAAATATTATCAAATTTAATAATTGATGAATCTAAATCTTTATCTAAGAAAAAATCTATTTTTTCGTTATTAACAATTAATGATACAAAGTTAGTAAATCTTATCTCATTTATTTTAGACATATAATTATTTGGATATAAATCTAGTGAATTAAAATTATGAATAAAATAAGATTGATATTCATTAATATTATAGAAATCAGTAAAATTAATACTAAAGTCATTTATTATATCACTTACATGTTGATCTGAATTTTGAATAATTTTACAATTATATTGTAAAATATTATTAGTATTATTATTTACACTAGAATCAAATAAATATTTATTATTATTAGAATTATCTAATTCTCTATACTTTCTAAATACAATTTTATTTTTATTTGGACTTAATAAAATATTATGATAAATATTTTGTTGTGTTATTAAATTATAACTATTATTATTATTATTACTATTTTTAATAGATAAATATATTTTATTATTTTTAATTTCTTCACTTAGAATTGTATTTTGTATTTTGTCATTTATTAAATTTGAATTATCGATTGATAATACATTATCATTTATATAAATATTATTTCTATTAATAACCATATTATTTCTAATTATAATTTTACCTCTTTTTACATTTGGAAAATTATCAGAATAATAATATAATATATTAGGTGTATTAAATGTAAAATTTATTATTGTATTTCCAAAATTATCCCCACTTAAACCAGGCAACCCTGATTCAAATAAATTATAGGTAAATTCAGTCCCTCCATTGTAAATTCCTCCAGAAATTGTTGAAAATTTAATTCTATGATAAAAATTACTTATAGTATTTTGCTTAAATCTATAAGTTCCCATGGGCAATATTAAATCGTTTAAATAGTTATAAGAATAATCATTATAATTTAAAATATATTCATCATCACCACTTACAGTAACAGTTATATCTTTAAAATTAGTGTTATAATATTTTCTAGGTATATCTAAAGGTAGACAACTAGTGCTATATAAAAATACATCATTGTATGATGTAGATATACCAGTATCAGAATGTATGTATAATAAACTTATTCTGTTAAAATCATTAGATACATATATACTAATATTATTGTTACCGGTGCTTTTATAAATACTACTACCTTTATATTTTCTTTCAGTATCCGTTCCATTCGATATACATACTAAATTACTAACATCAATAGAATCATTTCTAAATAAACAAATTTCATCATTGGGATCATGTAAAGTGAAATTATAAGTATTATTATATAATCCTAACTTTATATAATTAGAATTCCTATTATTTAAAATAGATAATAAATTATATGATTCTCTAGTAGTTAAACATTCTATTTTTACAACGTCGATATTTCTAGTATAAGTTTTACCATTATATGTATATAATATATATTGTGATCCTAATTCATTATTATTAATAGTTGTTTTTGGTATATCATCAATACTAACAATTGTATTATCGTTACTGTAATTAAATAATTTTATTCCCTCATCTTCATAACTTGTATATTGTTCATGATATGACTTAAAAAATACATTATCATTAAAATCATTTGGATAATTTAATAAAATAATATCATTAAATTTTTTTACTTGAATATTTCTAAAAATAGAACTACTGTTATCAAAAAAATCGTAAACAGTATATTTTTGCCTATATATTACTTTATCCTTGTCTTGATTATCTGTTTCTTTAATAAGTGTTTCACTATTATATTCAAAATTTAATATTTCATCACTTAATACAGAATAAGTAACTGATAAAGATATATCGTTATATAATATGTTAGAAATTTCAATAATTTGTTCTTCATAATTTTCTAAATTTTCATTTTTGAATGAAACAATAGATTTTTTTAAAGAATTATCTTTAATTATTATTCCAGATATAGAATAAATAACTTTATTATTTTTATTTTTTATAAAAAATTTTGAACCATTAGAGGCTATTAATTCACTTTCAGAGGAATATGGATAAAATATATTATCACTTAATTCAGTTAATGTATTATTATTTACTATAGGAAACTCTAGATCTATATTGTTATAATTAATAAAATTTAAAGCAGGTCCTATATTATCCTTTATTATGAAATTTATAATTTTATAATTAGAATTAAAACATAAATCATAAGCTGAAAAAAATATTTGAAAAATTGAATTAATACTATTATAATCAATATTTTCTATTATATTTGATGATTGTATTTGCTTTATTGAAATAAAATTTGCAGAAAATTCTAGATAATTTTGTAAAAACTGATTTTTATTACTAAAATCAGTTATAAATTGATTGTTAATTATAGTATTATTATTTATTTCATATATTAAATCATTATCATTATTTATATAGGATAATTCATTTTCTGTAAAAAAATAAGGATAATTTATTGCATATGAATTATATTTATCATTAAAATTATTATCTAAATTAATACTAATATCATTTAGATCACTATCACCAGACAAACCAGACAAATTGCTTAACTTAAATATAATAAAAGGTTTTATTGTAATAGAGAGAGGATTAAAATCATAATCTATAGATGTAGAATAAGAAATATCATTAATATTATTTGCATAAAAATTTATATTTAAATTAATATCATCATCAGATATTATATATTCATTGCTTGTTAAATGTTGTTTTATAGTATTTATACTATTATCGTAATTTTCATTTTTGGAAATAATATCAAAAATTGGTCTAACGTTACTTGATCCAAATACATTATTTAATAAATTTCTTAAATCAAAGGGTTGAGTTATATTATTATTAATTTCATATAAATTAAAAGAATATGTGTAATTTTCAGATAAATCATTATCATATATAGATTTTCTAGTATATTGTAAATTATAAGTTATTATGATATAACTTAAATCTGATTTAGTATCAGATATATTAAAATTAGGCATTGGTAAATCGCTTAAGTCATCTACATTAATTGAATCTATAGGAGAAACAGTAATATTTGGGGGTGTATCATCATAAATATTTAATGTTCTAGTTAATGTAGTTGTTTGTTCATTTTTATCTATTGCAATATAAGATATATTATATTGACCCGGTAGAGGACTATAAAAATTCAATGATGTCTCATAACTAATTGTAAAATTAGTAAATAAATAACTTATATCATTTTGATATGTTTTATACCAAAATTCATCAAAAGTACTATATGCATTAACATTAAATATCAATGATGCATCACTTAAATAATTATTTGCATTATGATTAATAGTATTAATAGTATTAAATATTGGACCATTATTTATTACATTAATTATTACAGAACATATATCTGAATTAAAATTACTGCTGTTACTATATTGATTTATATTATAATAAAAACTTATATCATGTGATCTATCTACATATTGATAAATTAATGCACTTACATCATATAATTTATCTCCATCTCCACTAATACTTGAAATATTAGGTGGTAAAATATAAGATATATCATTACTTATAGAAGTAAAATTAAGTCTAGGGTGAGTCAATACAAAATATTCTTTAGGATTAAAACTTAAATCACCAAAACTAATATTTATTTGAGTTGAACTATTACTTAATTCAATAGAAGGTTGAATAGTATTAATCATGTTAACATTTCTAGTTACAATATTAATATTACCATAATTATCATCTATAGTGTATGTAATATTAAACTTATAATCAGCTACTTTCGAATAAAAAAATGTATTATTATAGTTGTTATGAATATTATTAAATAATTCTGATGTACTTGTTATTTGGTTATTATTTACTATTATACTATTTATACTATTATCAGTGTCCGTGTCCTTTATTTCTATACTACAATTTTTAATAGAGTTTATATTATCTGATAAATTGAAATTAAATAAAATAGAACTTAATTCTGCTTCAATATATTGTATGGGAGGATTATAAGTCAATGCTATAGTAGTTAAATCAAACATTTGATAAGAGAAATCATTGTATGATTTATCAAATTGAACGAAGGTATTATCATAAAAAAATTCCCGAAGATTAAATGAAAATTCAATATTAGGTTTAGTATTGTCTAATATTTTAATTACTCTTTGAACAGATATATTATTTAAATTTTCATCTGTTATTTTATATATAAATTTAAATTCTGCGGGTTTAATAAAATTACCTAATTCATCAGTATAACCATTCAATATTAGATTTTCGTTAGTGAAAGGTTGTTCAAAATATTCACCTAATGATTCTGATTTTATAGAAAATTTATAAAAATACTTATTTAAAGAAGTAAGAGTATCACGACTATCATAATTATCAACAAAAGAAATATCCGAAATTATATTAGATAAATCAGCGAAACATATATCACTATCAATATTAATACTAAAATCTATATTAGTATATACTGAATTATATAATGTATTTTGAGTCATATTATTTAATTCATTTCTACTAATATAACTTAAGTCACTCCAAGTTAATATATCATTATTAAATAAAATTTTTGGTTTTGTTATATCAACGACATTAATAATTCGTGTTATTATATTTGATATATCTTGAGGATCTCTAGTATTATCAACAACTTCATATGATATTGTATATCTACCAATAGAATTAAAACAAACATCAGTAGTAATTCTAATATCATAATCACCACTAGTAGTAGTTATATCATGTAGTTCATTAAAATAACTTATGTCTTTTAGGTGATATACTACGTTTTTGATGTAAATACCTCCATCATTAAATTCAGAAAAACTTTGATCATTTATTTCACTTTGAAAATATGAATCTGAATTATTATTAACATTAACTTGTTTATCTATAAATGATGATTTATTGAGTGATAAATCAATATAGTTTTCACTAAAGTTTAAAGTTAAAGTAACAGTATTAGAACTAATATCATAATCTGGATAATTTGTAGGTGTTATATAAAAATCTATAGTTAAAGAATAATCAACACCATCATTTTTAGCATTAGTAGGTATTGATATTTGAGATGAATCACTAAGACTTGTAATGTTAAAGTTATCTAGATTAGAAGAAGTTATAACATGATTTAATTTTAAATAATTTTTAAACGAATTATTCTTAGTATCAAATAATAACATAACATCATAATACTTATTAATATCAGGTTTACTATTGTCTAGATAACTAACATCATATTTTAAATCAAAAGTTATATTTTTAGATACATTTAAAGTTTTATATATGCTACCAGATAAAAAAGATAAATCAATAATATTATTTATAATATCTATATCAATAATTCTTGATAAATTAGAATTTATAATACTATTTTCATCAAAAAATTTATTAAATAAAAAATCACCACTAATAGTACCTTTTGGTATAATAGTTAACGTGTAATCACTTATTACATTGGTATCAATATAGAATTTATTATAATTATTAAGATTAAATATATTCAAGTCTATAAAATTTCCGCTAATATTAAAATAATTATTTTCATATATTATTTTATCATTAGTTTCATCATAATGTGAATTCATTAAATTAATACTTATATCAAAATTATTATTTGAAGTATCTATTTTTAAGTTAATATTAACTGGATATACACGATTTGCATAACTGAAACTCATATCAAAATATATAGTATAAGAGTAATTAGAGTAATTAATATAATTGAGTTTAAATTCGCGGATAGATGAACCCACTGAATAGTTGACAACATTACTTAGTAATTTAATTTTCTTTTTAAATACATCTATTTGTATAATACTAGATATATCACTATTATAGTTAAATACACTTTGAAGAAGATTATTATCAATTTCATTATAATCGGGTTGAATATTAATATTATTAGTGAAATCAATATTATTAATAATAAATCCTTCATTACCAATATAATTATTAAAGTCGATATTATAAGTAAAGAAATATGATATATAATAATTAAGATTGTTAAATTTTAAAGGTTCTAATTCTGTTGTAATTCCGTCTGAAGTAATTTGTCTTGAATTTATATAATTTAATTCAACTGATGAACCCACTGAATGTCCATCTGAAGTAATTTTTGTTAAACTTATATCATATGGTAAATATATTATATTGTCTAATTTATCATATGCATATACATTAATAAAATTTAAAATATTATAATTATTTTCTAAATCATCTTGATCTATATTAGAATCATTATTATTTATTATTAATCTATTACTATATAATGATTTATTATAAAATAAATTGGATAGACTAGTAATGTCAGAATTATATAATTCTATAAAAGGTCCATTTGTATTATCTTTTTCAAGTTTTCTAAAAAGAGAAGTTTCATTATTTTCAAAATCAATAAAAGTATATTGAATATAATTACCGATAATATTATTATAACTAGTATCAAAAAAAACTTTAAAAGATAAATCATGATTAAATCTATCTTTAGCTATATAATGAGGATTAGGTAGAGGAATAGGTTTTCTAGCATCATATTTTATAATATTACTAATATCACTATTTCTAGAATTATCAAATAATTCGTATTGTAAATTATATAATTTAAAAAGAGGCGGTCGAATACCTTTATTATTAAAATCATCAATACATATACTTTGGTATACTAATTTGTTGGATGTATCTATAGTAGTTTGATTGGATATATCATATATTATAATTGAAATTTCATAAGTAAAATTATTATGAACGATAATTTGAATATCATTATTATAATAATAATAATTATTAATTAATAAAGGAATAGAGTTAGATACAATATTAATATCAGTATTACTAAGAGCAATATCAAATGCAATAGGATATTTAGGATCTATATTAAAAATAAAATAATTTCCATCAAAGATACCATATTTAACAATATTAATATCACTAGAATTATCAGTAATATATTGTCCATGATTGTCAGTATTAAATTCGTAAAATATCTTGTTGTCATTTATTAAAGTAGCTTTTGAAACTTTATTTAAACATTCTTGCTTTAATAATAATAATGTATTATTTTCGCTATCAGAATTTACTATAAAAGAGCATTCATTTTCATAACTGAAAATATCAATATTACTAATATTAGTAGTATTATAACTATTAGAAAAAGATTTTATGGAGATATTTACATTAGAATAATCAGTAGAATAATTGTTATCTATCTTAATAGTGATATCATCATAATAATATTTAATCTTGTTACTATCTATTAAAATTATTAAATTATTTGAAATATCATGTTTTCCATTTGAAATATCCCAATAATATATTATGTTATCGCTATTATCAGCATTATCAGGAATAGTAATATTAAAAGAATCATCAATATTATTTAAACTATAATCGTTAGTAAGTATGGAACCAGAAATAGAAAATGGATGATTATTACAAAAATCAGTAGTAGCAATAAATTGATATGTTTTATTATTCATAAAATAAAAATTATCTGAAACATCTGTTAAATTGTTATTGTCATTACTAGTAATATGTTTAATATTAATTAAGTTAAAAGATGAATCATAAAATCTATAATAATCAAAATTATTAAAAGATATATCACTACCTTTGGATACATAAATAATAATCGGTGTAGTAGATAAGTTAACGGTTATAATATTACTAACATCTAGTGAATTAGAATTATTATAAAAACCAATTGGATAATTTTTAGGAATATTATAAATATTATATGAAACATCTGTGCCGGAATCAGTTGGATATAAACCATAACTAATATCTTGTGATATTAGATTAAAATTATATTTATTATTTGATGAATCCACTGATATATTGCTATTAATTGGTAAACAATTACTCATTATTAATAATATATTTTATTTAAATAATGAATAAAATTATTTAAATAGAATTTTACTAAAATTGATTAAAAATAATATAAAATAAAAGTATAAATAATTAATAACATAAATTTTATATGGATAGCAAAAGTGAGTTGGCAAAAAAATATCAAAAGAAATCAGATAAACAACATGTATTAGATAATCCAGATACTTATATTGGTTCAATTGAAAATGTAAATACAACAAATTATATTTATGATAAAGAGAAAAATAAGATAGTGGAGAAATCAATAGATATGATACCTGGATTATATAAATTATTTGATGAAGGTATTGTAAATTGTAGAGATCATACGATAAGAATGCAACAATTAAGTGATTCATTAAAAAATGAAAAGAATTATCCAGTAACAAATATAAATATAACAATAGATGATGAAGGTATAATTAGTTTATATAATGATGGAAATGGTATAGATGTATCAATGCATCCAGAATATAATGTATGGATACCAGAATTAATTTTTGGACATTTAAGAACATCAACAAATTATGATAAAAATGAGAAAAAAATAGTAGGAGGAAAAAATGGGTTTGGTTTCAAATTAGTATTAATATGGTCAACGTGGGGTAAAATAGAGACAGTTGATCATAAAACAGGACAGAAATATGTTCAAGAATTTCATAATAATCTAAATGTAATTGATAAACCTAAAATAACAAAATGTAAAAATAAACCATATACGTGTGTGAGTTTTAAACCAGATTATAATAGATTAAAATTAAAAAATTTAGATGAAGATTTTAAATCTTTGTTATTAAGAAGAGTATATGATATAGCTGCTGTAACTGATAAATCTATTAAAGTTAAATTTAATTCAGAACAATTAGATGTAAGAAATTTTGCAAATTATATAGATTTATATATAGGTAATAAATCAGAGAAAGAGAGAGTACATGAAATTCCAAACAATAGATGGGAATATGCAGTTTGTATTGCTCCAAATGAAGAATTTACACAAATTAGTTTTGTGAATGGAATATATACATCAAAAGGCGGAAAACATGTAGATTATATTATGATGCAAATAATTCGCAAGTTAATAGCATATATAAAGGTAAAAAAACATATAGATGTTAAACCATCATCTATAAAAGAACAATTAATGATTTTTGTGAATTGTACAATTGAAAATCCATCATTTGATAGTCAAACAAAAGATTATTTAAGTAATGCAGTAAGTAATTTTGGTTCATCGTGTGAAGTATCTGATAAATTTATTGAAAAAATTGCAAAAATGGGAGTAATGAATACAGCATGTAGTTTAACAGAAGTTAAAGATAATAAAGCGGCAAAAAAGAATGATGGATCTAAATGTAAAAATATTCGTAATATTCCTAAATTAGTGGATGCTAATTTAGCAGGGACAGCTAAATCAAATCAATGTATTCTTATTTTATGTGAAGGTGATTCAGCTAAATCTGGTATTATATCAGGTTTAAATAAACAAGATCGTGATGTAATTGGTGTGTATCCTATGAAAGGTAAATTACTAAATACTAGAGGTGAAAGTATTACAAAAATTAGTGAAAATCGTGAAATAACAGAAATTAAACAAATTTTAGGATTAGAACATAATAAGGTTTATAATAAAGAAGAGGTTATTAGTAAATTGAGATATGGTAAATTACTTTTTATGACAGATCAAGATTTAGATGGTAGTCATATTAAAGGGTTGGCCATTAATATGATTGAAAGTGAATGGTCATCATTAATTAAGATAAAAGATTTTATTGGTTATATGAATACTCCAATTTTAAAAGCAACTAAAGGTAATACTATTATAGAATTTTATAATAATGGTGAATTTGATAAATGGAAAGAAAATAATGATATAACAAAATATAGTATTAAATATTATAAAGGTTTGGGTACAAGTACAGGAAAAGAATTTAAAGAATATTTTGAGAAAAAAAAAATAGTATATTTTAATATTGGTGAAGATTGTAATAATACTATTGATATGGTGTTTAATAAAAAAAGAGCACATGATAGAAAAAATTGGTTATCTAGTTATGATCGTAATAATTATTTAGATACAACTAAATCTAATATAACATATAATGACTTTATAAATAATGATTTAATACATTTTTCAAAATATGATAATGATCGTTCTATACCTAATATTTCAGATGGTTTAAAAATTAGTTTAAGAAAAATTTTATATTCAGCATTTAAGAAAAATTTAAAAACAGAAATTAAAGTTGCACAATTTAGTGGTTATGTTTCTGAAAATGCAGGATATCATCATGGAGAAGCAAGTTTAAATGGTGCAATTATTGGTATGTCACAGAATTTTGTAGGAAGTAATAATATTAATTTATTTGAACCAAAAGGTCAATTTGGAACTAGATTACAAGGTGGTAAAGATTCAGCTAGTGAAAGATATATTTTTACAAATTTAAATTCATTAACTCGTTTAATATATTCTGAATTAGATGATAATATTTTAAATTATATAAATGATGATGGTGATTATGTTGAGCCAATTTATTATGTTCCAATAATTCCTATGATTCTTATTAATGGTACTAAAGGTATAGGTACAGGTTTTAGTACAGATATTATGTGTTATAATCCTATTAAAATTATAGATTATCTAGAAGGAATGTTAAAAAAAGTACACGAAAGTGAACTTAAAACTATAAATATTGAACCATATTATAATGGTTTTAAAGGTACTATTAAATCATTAGATGATGAAAATAAAAAATATTTAATTAAAGGTATATATGAAACTATTGATACTGATAAAATAAAAATTACTGAATTACCAATTGGTACGTGGACACAAGATTATAAAGAATTTTTAGAGAATATAATAACTGGTAATAAAGATAAAAAACATAAAAATACAAGTAATTATATTAAAGATTATAGTGATATGTCTACTGATTTAAATGTTGAATTTATTGTAACATTTAATAGTGGATGTTTAAAAAAACTTCTTCTTGAAAATAATTTAGATTATGGTATAAATGGTGTTGAAAAATATTTAAAATTATATACTACACAATCAACTACAAATATGCATTTATTTAATGAACATGAACAGCTTAGAAAATATGATAATATTTACTCTATTATAAATGATTATTATAGTATTCGTTATAAATATTATGATAAAAGACGTGAATATTTGATTAATTTATTGTATAAAGAATTACTTACATTATCTAATAAAGCAAAATATATTCAAAATATTTTGGATGATAAGATTGATCTTAGAAAAAAAAATAAAGATCAAATTAATAGTATTCTTGAAAATATGAAATTTGATAAAGATAATGGTAATTTTAATTATTTAATAAAAATGCCTATGGATGGTGTAATTGAAGAAAATGTAGAAAAAATTATGAAAGAACATTCAAATAAACAAAAAGAATTAGAAGAAATAAAAGAAACTAGTATTGAAAAAATGTGGTTAAAAGAATTAAATGATTTAAAAGTTGGATATAAAGAATTTTTAGATTTATCTAATGAATCTAAAAATAATATAATTAAAAAAAGTAAAAAAAAATAGAATTTATTTTAGAAATTTATTATAAATAATTATTAAAATGGTAAGTTGAAAAACACATTTTTATTTTATTTATAATTATATTATAAATAAAAAAATAGCAACTATAATATTGATTTAGAGAGAATAAAATTAGAACCAAGATTTTAATTCTAAAGTTTTATTAGTTTTATTTGAATATAAAGGTGCACTTATAGGTGTATGCATTAAAGTGCTGTCTCTTTTATATTTTATAAATCCAATATTATTACTATATACATCATTAATAGATTTTTCTAATACAAAATTGTTTAATTCTTCTATTTGTTTTGAAATATTATTAGGGTGATTTCTAGGTCTATACAAAAACATATTATTCATAATAGATAATAATTCATCTTGTGGTAAATTATTTATTTTAAAGTTATTATTAGATTTAGTATATACTCCATCTTTTATTTTAGTTTGAAGATAATTAATATTATTTTTTGAAAAGAATTTACTAGATAATTCAGTTTTTTCAATTATACCTTTATTTATATTGCTATAATCAGTTTTTGTATTTAATGGGATTCTATCCATCATTGCAAATTTAGCACTTAAATCTGGAGCTTGAATATTATTTTGTCTATTTTCAAAATTAAACATTTTTATATATTAATATTATATTTTATATATTAATATTATATTTTATATATTAATATTATATTTTATATATTATTTTTATTATATATATAATATAATATGAATTCGTTTCAAAAAACAATTTTAGGTATTTTGTTTATAGTTCTTATATTATCTCTTGCTATAATAGGTTCTAGATTTATGAATTCGTTTCAAAAAACAATTTTAGGTATTTCGTGTATAGTTCTTATATTATCTCTTGCTATAATAGGTTATACTTTATCTAAAGCTTTACATAAAGATGTTTTTCCTCCTATAATACCTGATTGTCCAGATTATTGGGATGTCTCAGGTATTAAAGTAGAAGGAAATAGTGGTCCATCATGTATGAATATAGGTATTAACGAAGTATACAATACATCAGATAATGGTTGTAGTAATATAATAGATGGAGGAATGTTTTTAACAAAAGGTAATACTGATGATGCGATATTATGTGAAAGATATAAATGGGCAAAAAAATGTAATGTTGTTTGGGATGGTGTTACTAATAATAGTAAACCATGTAAATTAGATTATTATTGAATTATTAAATTATTAAATTATTAAATTATTAAATTATTAAATTATTAAATTATTAAATAAAAAATATTTAATATTATATTTTTTTATAATATTAAATGATTATTAATGAAAATATAATAGAAATATTAAATAAATATTTAGCAAGTATAAATAATTATAATGATTTTTTTTTTACAAATATATCAATTAATAAAAATATTAAAAATATAGAAATTTTTTATATTAAAGGAATTATTCTTATAAATAATATATTTAATTTTTCTTTACTCTACGTGGATTCATTAATAGATATTTATAATTTATGTGAAAAAGGTTATATATATTTTGTAGAATTTTTAAATCAAATTTGTATAACAAATTATTTAGAAAATAATTCTTTTGAATTAACTATGAAAGATGCAACAATTTTTAGTTATAAGAAAACTATATTTACTATAGATTCAAGTATAAATATAAATAATTCAGATATTAATAATTATAAACTAAATATTATAAATGAATTTATTTATATAATTAATAATATATCTATTATTAATTCTAAAAATTTATATAATTTTATTCATACACATAACAATGATAAAGATATTAATCATAAAGATATTAATGATAAAGATAAAGATATTAATAGTATAAATAGTATAATTAATAATAATATAAATGAGAAACTAAATGTTAATAATATTAATAATATTAATAATATTAATGAAATGTTAAACAAAGAATCACAATATATAAATAAATTTATTAAAAAATTATTTTTAATATTTGATTTACAATCTAAAAAATTTGTTATAAATGATAATTTAATAATTTATTTAAAAAATATTAGTACATTTTTGTTTACAATAAATAATAATTATAAGGAAAATTATGATATAGAATATTATAAAAATATTATTTTGTTAATTGAAAAATATTTTATAAAAAAAATTTTCTATAAAAATATTTTTAATGATAATTTATATTATAAAAATATGATATATAATATTAAAAATTATAAAAATATAAATGATAATGATAATGATTTATTTAATTTTAATCAGATACATATATAATTTTTTTTCTTAATTTATTTTTTTTTTTGTTTAATTTAGATTCATTATTTTCTATATTAACAGTTACTATTTTACTATATTCATTTAATAGTATATCTTTTACGTATTCATAAACTATTTTTAAAATATTTTCGTTACATTTACCAACTATTAAAATACTACCAGTTCTAAATATCATATAAGAAATTTTTTGAATATCTTTATTTTTTTTTAAATTTTTTTCTACTTTACTTGTAATATTTATAGATTTATTATTAATAGTATCATAATAATATGCGGATTGTATACCTGGATATGAACAAGGATCGAATGATGCATTAATATTATATTTATATCTCAATAAATTAAATAATTTTTCTCTATCTAAATAAAATCCACAATTAAAATTTGAATTAATTAATACATTTTCAGTTTTATCTTTTAATATTTCAAGTTTAGTATTACATAAATTAGATAAAACAAATATAATTTTATTAATTACTAAATTGAGTATATCATCATTTTGAATTCCAGGAATTTCTAATTTTCCAGTATTAAATATTTTAATATGAATTTCTTTAAAAATATTATTATATAATAATCTTAACGTTACAACAAAACAATTATAAAATGCACTTTTTTCCTTTATTCTTCTAGATAATAAATCTTTTTTACATATTCCTACGCTTATTTTTCTAACATGTTTAAATTTTACTCTACCATTTGGATTATCTACATGATTTATAATTTTAGAATTATTATAGTTTTCATTTTTTATTAATTCTTCTATTTTTTCTAATTCTGTTTTTGTATTACATGAAATTTTTATTTGTTTTTTTATAATACCTTCATTACATTTATCATAATCTAGTATTTCTATTTTCCAAAAAAGTCCATATATATCCAAATATCTTTTATTTAAATACACTATTTTTGTTTTTGTTGAAATGTAAATATCAGAACATTTAGGAACTTTATTATCTTTTATATTATCTTTTATATTATATTTATCTAATTTAGATAATCTTTCAGTATTTAAATTTGATTCTAATTCTAATTCCAATTCTGAATCAGATTCTAAATTTGAATTTATATTAGAATTTTTATCTAAAAATTGATTCCATTCATCATCTATATTCATTTTCTTTAAATTATTTTTAAATAATTTTATCAATTATTTTTTAATATATTTTAATATATTAAAATATATTTTTTAATATATAAAATATAAATGCTTTCTTATTTGACTGAAGATAATATTACTTGTTACATTTCTTCAAATTTTAATAAAAATAGTATTGATAATAATTATTATAATAATAATGATGATAATAATGATAATAATGATAATAATGATAATCATTATGAGTATTGTAAAAATGATAATAAAATTACATATTTTAATCAATATAGTTTAAATATTCATTGTTTTAATCCTACTAAAAATTCTCCCCCAAATGAATGGCAATCTAGATTAATTAAAAGAATTAATTCATTTAATAATATTACTGATATAAATTAATTTTTTTTATACAATTATATATGTAAAATATAGTGAGATCTTCATTTACATTATTTAAATTATGTGTTATAAATTCTAATTCTTTTATTATAATATTATCTAATAAATCTATTTTATTGTTTAGAATATATGTTATATAATTTTTTATTATTATATTTTTATTTAATTTATATCTACTTTCAATTAAATTTAAACTTTTACTAAATTGTTTTACATCATTATTTATATTTACGTTTAATAAATTTGTATAATTATTATCATTTAATATATTTATTTTATTATAATTATTTGATTGTATATAATTAATCATACTTCTAATATCTGAATCATAATTTTTAATTATATTTTTTATTGTATTATTTGATATTTTTATATTTTCTTCTTTTTTTATTTTTAATAAATAATTTAATATATTATCTTCTGCTAATTTATTAAATCTTACTTTTATAAATTCATATTGTAATGAATAATCTATTTTACTTAAATAATTACATATTAAACAATATTTTATATCTTTATTATATTCTTGCATTAAACATTTTAATGCTTGTTGTGCTATTCTAGTCATATAATCTACTTCATCTAATATTACAAATTTTGTACCATTTGAAAATAAACTATCTGATCTTACAAAATTATATATATTATTTCTAATTATATCTATACCTCTTTCATCTGATGCATTTAAATGTATTACCGATGACTTTTCATTATCATTACTATTTTTTTTAAATTTATTAATTAAATTTATAATTACTGTTGTTTTACCTATTCCAGGTGGACCATGTAATAATAAATTAGGAAAATTTTTTGTTTTTATTATATTTTTAAATAATTCTTTATTATTATCATCTAATATTATTTCTTCAAATTCAGATGGACGATATTTCTCTACCCACGGTATTGATTCTCTAGTCATTTATTATATTTAAAATTTTAGTTTAATATAATTTTATTTTATTTTATTTTAATATTTTATCTTATTTTAATATTTTATTTAATATTTAAATAAATACAGAGACATATAAAAATTAATGGTTATATTAATAATTATCTTTTATACTATTTTTTAATTAAATAATTTTAAATATATATTAAAATAATATAAAATATTAAGCAAAAAAATTTATATAAAATGGATTCTAATAATTCTAATAATTCTAATAATTCTAATAATTCTAATAATATCAATCCTCCTAAAAAAAAGGGTAGACGACCTAAATCTTATTATGATAATTTAATTAATAATGATAATGATGTCTCTATGAATAATAATAAATTACCTGATATCATTAACAATGTTAAAATCCCTAAAAAAAGAGGACGAAGACCAAAAGGAGGTAAAATTGTAGAAATTAAAAATATATTAGTTAATAATATACCTATACCAAATATAATCCTACATTTAAATTGTAAATTACAAGATATAGATGATAATGATAACTTTATTAAATATGAACCCAAAATTAATAGTATTGATAATTTTGAATTTGAAAGTAATAATTTAAAATTTAATTATATTAATACTCATTATAATAGTGATAAACATAATACTTTTTATGATAATATCATTAATACAGAAAAAAATAATAACCTTAATAGTATTGAAAATATAGAAAAAATAGAAAATATAGAAAATATAGAAAATATAGAAAATATAGAAAATATAGAAAATATAGAAAAAACAGAATATATAGAAACTACTATTCAAGATAATATTAAAAATATTACATACAAAAAAAATATATCTAGAAAATTAAAAGAACTTAATAATAATTTAAAACATAATAATATTAATAATAAATCTGCATGTTTTTGGTGCACGTGTTCATTTGATAATGACCCTATATTTATACCAAAATACCAATTATCAAATATAACTTATTGTTATGGTTGTTTCTGTAGTCCTGAATGCGCTTGTTCTTATATATTTAGTGAAAATATTGATAGTTCTACTAAGTTTGAACGATATTATCTATTAAATAATATTTATGGTAAAATATATGAATATAATAAAAATGTTAAACCTGCTCCTTCTCCATTTTATTTATTAAATAAATTTTATGGTAATCTTGATATACAAGAATATAGAAAATTATTAGAAAATGAAAGACTATTACTAGTTGTTAATAAACCATTGTCTCAAGTTTTTCCCGAAATTTATGAAGAAAATGAAGATTTTCTTATTACTGCTAAACTTGTCTCAAAATCTAGTACAGTTAGTAAAAATATTCACTTAAAAAAATAATTTTTAAATTAATTTAAAATTGTTTTAAATCAATTTAAAATTAATACTTTATATCAATTATTATAATAATGGAAAATAAAGAATTTGATAAAATTATTAATTCTATTAGTTTAGATATTAATAAAACTCTTAAAGATAATTTGGTACCTTACATTAATAATATTAATAATAATAATAAAGTTATTGATCTTCTTAAAACAGTATTATTTAATATGCCTGAATATATTAAATTAAAAAAAGAGTTTGATGAACTTCAATATTCATATAATACTTTAAAAATAAAATATAATTCTATAAAATCTACTAATATTAAAAATATTAAAATGGATATTACCGAAAAATTATCTACTCGTTTAGACAGTAGTAATATTATAAAGAACAATGTAATTAATGAAAATAATAAAATTATTGAAAATTATTGTAAAAATATAGAAGTTACTTCTTCCGAAGAAGAGGAACTTGATGATGAAGTAGAAGAAGAAGAAGAAGAAGAAGAAGAAGAAGAAGAAGAAGAAGAAGAAGAAGAAGAAGAAGAAGAAGAAGAAGA
>MDSV01003487.1_pt1 | contig 25304 bp, 20 predicted proteins | sample 810851 | NCBI WGS metagenome assembly MDSV01 (sample SAMN05326640, study PRJNA326480) | marine metagenome | isolation source: seawater | place: Atlantic Ocean: North East | collected 2012
GTTGTTGGGTAAATATAAGCTGTAAAAATAAAGGTAGGAATGCAAAATTAATTAATACTACTTTTTTTAATTACTTTATTCCTTGATTGCAATTTTAATGCAATATATTGTTTGAAAAGATAACAATGTAATATTTTTAGAGTTTAACTTTATTTAAAAGGTAACATAGTACATTACGGGCGCTTAGCTCAGTCCGGCAGAGCGCTTCCCTTACAAGGAAGAAGTCACAGGTTCAAATCCTGTAGCGCCCACAAATTAGTCTCAACAAACCTATACTTATTCTATGTTGAGTGTACTAATTCCATGCTACAACGAATCTGAAAAGTTATTTTCCTCCCTAAGAAGATTGTCAAGTTGGTTTGAAAAACAAGATATTTTATATGAAATAATTGTTATCAATAATGGCTCAACAGATGATACTTATATTAGATTTAAAGATTTAGTAACAGACCCAAATATTTCAATAATCAATGAGATGACCAAAGGTAAAGGATTTGCTGTAAAAAAAGGGTTGGAAAATTGTAGTTTTAATAAGGTTCTAATTGTTGATGCTGATCTATCTGTAGACATTGATCAACTAGATAGTTCCTGGTTCTTACAAAAGGAAACTTTACTTGTTGGTTCAAGAGTAATTGGAACCCAGCAAGGAACGCCTCTTAGTAGACAATTCGCTGGAAAACTTCTGAACAAATTTATTAGAAAAATTTTTAAATTGTCTATTTACGATACACAGTGTGGATTTAAATTTTTAAATACAAGAAATGTCAAGCTTATTTCTTCACAACTGACCGTTATTGGATTTATGTATGATTTAGATTTGATACTGTCATGTAAAGATAGAGGATTAGAAGTAATGGAAGTACCTATAGCTTACAATCATGATAATTTTTCTTCTGTATCACTTTTTCGTGATCCTTTGATAATGCTTAAAGATATTTTTAAGATTTACAATAAATATCGAATAAGATAAACCTTATCTTCGCAGATAGGCTTTCCTGCAATCATCACTATCAATTTTTTGAGTACATTCTTCAAGCTCAAACTGCTTCAATTCCTGAGTACCTATATTGTTAATAGGTATCATAAATTCAATAAACATAATTATTACCAAAACACCTTTAAGTAAGTCAATATTTTTAAACTTGGAATTTAAGAATATTACAAACATAATTATTAAGACAAAATAAGGAATTAAGTTTTTTTGATTATCAAAAAAGTAAATAAAACATGAGGCAAAAATAAAAACATGGATTTTATTTTTTACAACATCAAAATTAATTAAATAGAGAATAGAAATGATAATTATTACTGTATAGTGTTGGGTATGCCTAATCCACTTTGTATCATTTAAAATAACAAACCATAAGAAAATTGATAAAAAGGATGCAAGTATGGGCAAAGTAATATAACCAAAAAAATTATCAATGGCTTCTTTGTTTAGATAAATCAAAAACAAAAATACTAACGGAATAAACAATACTCTATTTTTTTCATATATATTCCAATTTACAAATTCTGAATCTAACAGCTTCTGATAAAAATTTAAATAATTCGAAGAATTACTAATATTTAATCCCGATGTTTGGTGACCTAATATAAAATTCTTTTGATCAACTAAATATTGTATTATATTGTTACCCGCATATTCTCTTCTGACTAATAGTAACCATGGGACTGCTGGCATTACAAACAACGCAATGTCTCTTAAAGATTTTTTTAAATTCTTATCTTTCAAAAAGTAGATTAAATAAAAAAAGAAGAACGGAAGAAATAATAAAGTTTTGCCAAGAACAATCGAAATAGAGAACAGAATTATCGAAATTTTTCTATACCTATTGAATAAGAAAATAGCGTTTACAAAAACTATAGTAGCTGGAATTTCACCAATAGAATACAAAGAACCCTGCCACCAAGGGATTAAAAAAATTGAAAAACTTGACACAAGTATAAGAAAATACTTTTCTGACTTATATGCATTGGTAATAAGAATAAAGAAAACTAGTTGTAACAAAACTATATATAAAAAATTAGTAATTCTTGAAATTATAAAGTCATTGGAAAATTCCCATCCTATTACTTTTCCTATTGCAGAAATAATTCCAGAAGTAATGTTTGGATTATAACTTCCACCAATAAAACTTCCAGCATTGAAATCTAGTGTTCTGAAAAAATTAACATTTGACGCTAAAGTAATGTATTCATCAATGAAAGAGGGAATCAAGTACGATTTGTTTTTTACTATTTCATAAGATATAAAGCTTTTTGAAAAAAGTAGCAATAAAAATATTGTAAAAACAACTTTTTTATTAAGATTATTCGATTCAAAATAGGTATTAATTTTATTTAAAAATTTCATAATTTTAGTTTTTAAATTTTTAAGTAGATTCAAAATTTTTTTTGGATAATTTTTTTTCAATAGCAAAAAAACAATAAACAAAATGGCAACTGTTTGTAATAAGTCAAACACTGTAAATTTGTTTGGTTCAAAACCTAGCTCTACATAATAGAAACATTCTTCAAATGAATTTACTGTTGCAGCTCTGCCAAAAAAATCATATAAATTTAAAGCATTAAAATTTTCATCATTTTTAAATATATATGATGAATCAGTAGGTTTTACTTTTATAAAATTTTCTGGAATTTTTCCACAAATTTTTTGTATAAGATTTAAATCCACCTTTAGATACTAATCTTAAAATTATTTTGGATAAGCATATTAAAAATTAAAAAATTTAGTCAATGTGCAACACTTATAAATTTTAAAATAAAGAAATACAAACATAAAATATGTGATAATTATTTTTATGAATAAAATTTTGGAGAAATTAGAAACTTACAAATCTGTAACAATTTATATTTTTGCGTTTTTAATATTAATTCCAATTCTAAATTTTATTCATTATATAAATGGACCAGTAAACAGAGGTCATCAGTGGTATACAGCTGAATGGCTTATAAATTATAATTATGGTTTCGTTCGACGAGGAATGTTTGGATCCTTTTTTATTGATTTACCCTTTTTGCCAATAGAAATTTTATATACTATGACATTTTTTATTGATGTAATTTTAATTATTTACTTTTATACAATTGTTAAATTATTTTTAGTAAAAAAGCAAAACACATTGTCTTACTTGTTATTGTTATCACCTGCTTTTCTGTTATTTGCTTTGACAAATTTAGAGTATGCTTTTAGAAAAGAAATTATAGGACTTGCGACTTTTTCATGCTTTGTATATTCATATAATTCTAAGTTTAAAAAAGTCTTCTTATATACAAGTGTATTTCTAAATGTGGTTGGAATATTTTCTGCAGAATATAATATTTATTTTATTTTTCCACTACTCTACTACATATTTTTATACGATAGAAAAAACTTAAATTATTACTCAGCTCTATATGTTTCACCGCTTTTTATATATTTCTCTTTATATTTCAAAACTATAACAAATACAAAAAATCTTTCAGAATTAATTTGTATAGATTTAAAAAGTTTTAATTATTATGGGGATTTTTGTGATGGTGCAATAAAATGGCTAGGGTATGACTTTTTTGAAACAATAAATACAACTTTTTCTTTTTACCAATCCTCTCCTGATTACATTTTGTATTTGTTTTATGGAGCTTTAGTTTTAAGTCCTATATTTTTTACTAAAATATTTCAAGATAATTTTATTTTATCTATATTTTTTTTATTGTCGTTTATTCCTTTATTCATAATTTCATTAGATTGGGGAAGGCATATATATATTATCGTAAGTATTTTTACAATTCTTCACTTTGACAATAACGATAAATTTTTTACTAAATTAAAAAAAAGAACAAAATATATTTACTTTGCAATTTTCTTGTATATTACTTTACCTGCATTTGATCCAAAGTTTTCAGAAATGCTGAGTCCAGAAATATTTGTCGACAAATTTTTAATACTACTAAACCCAAATAATATTGTTGAGTTTATAAATTCTTCTTCAAATATTCTTAATGAAATGTTGAGGGCAGTTTACTATTACTTTATATAAAATATTATTTTTTGATTAACAACATCATTTTTGGTCCGTTTGAATCAAAAACTTTTTTTAATTGATAATTTTTATTGACTTCAATTACCTTATTTTGAATAAAATAATTATTATTAAATAAATCAAAATTTAAGTAATAGTCGAAATGTGTATTTTTGTGATTTGTAACAAATAAAATATTTTGTTTTTGAATTTTTACAGCACTATTCCAATATGAATTAAATAGGTATGCTTCTTTATCAGTATCCATATTACGATCAACTTCAGTTATATACAACAAGTCTGCCGGCGAGTTGCCCGTACAACCTTCATTCACGCCTACAGACTGTATTGAAATTGAGGTAAATTCATCAATTAAATAATTTTGCATCTCTGTTCTTGAATCAACTTTAAAATCATCTAAAAGAGTTATAGAAAAAGAAATTATAATAAAAACAAACATGAATGTAAGATTTAAAAAATTAAATATTCTGAACGGGAGATATTGAAAATTAAAACTTTCTTTTATGCCGATGCAAATAGGAATAATTATTAAAGGAATTAGAAAATTTATATTTCTGTTAATAATCAGGTAATACCCACCTAAATAGACACAAAAAGAAATCGGAAGAATAAAAAACATAAATGCTTCAAAGTATTTTTTATCCTGAATAAATTTATAAAATGCAATAATTTGATAAAAAATACTAAATAATGAAAAGGGGATAATAAAAAGAAAAGTGGAATAGTATTTAACGCCTTGTATTAATCTCCATGAAAATTTAAAACTTCCACCATAATTATTTAAATTAAAATAAAAATCTATAAGGAACTGTTCAAAGTTTAGCAAAATACTGTAATTTATCGATAAGAATATCGCCACTGAGATTAAGAAATATTTTAAAAATTCAAAAAATTTTTTATTTAGCGAATAATTTTTAAAGGTCATTCTGAATTTTTCTAGGAGAATAAATACGGCTGGAATAGCTAGAAATACACCTGTGTATTTTGCAGAAAATAGCAAAGAAATGAATATTACAACAAAAAATAAATTTCTTTGGTTAAAATTTTCTTTTTTTGTTTTAAAAATATAATAAATCAATCCAAATGTAAAAACTAATTGATAGCTGTCTGGATACCAAATTCTTGTTTGAGCAAACAAATAAGGAGATAAAACATACAAAAGGAGGCCAAAATTAATAAATCGTGAAGATTTTTTTTCAAAAAATAGATTTAAAATTTTATCTAAATAAATTATTGATATTACATTTAAACCAACTGACAGAATTGCCCTGCCAAAAATTATTAAATCGGTATACGATTGACTGACATTAAATAGATATAAATAAATTTTGTATGAATAAAAGATTGGAATGATGTTCAATGGACCAGACTTAAACATTTCTTGCTGAGAAGAATTTGAATTTAACATTCTAAATACCTCATCAGAAAATAGGCCCTCATCACAATAAAAATAATATGGGGGTAGATTATGGTTTAATGATTGCAGCTTTACAAAACAATAAAATAAAATTAACGAATACAGAAATATTTTTTTACGAATATTGTTAAAAAAATTATTTAAAAATTTGTACATTAAATTTAATTACCTTTATTAATGATAGTTAATGTAAATGGATCACAATATATTTCATTTACATACATAGCTTTAATTCTGTAATACTCAGCCCTTTTATCACCATATGTATACTCAGAAAACACACATTTGTCGAATTTTGGGTTTGAATAATTAGCTGCAATAGTTCCATCAAATTCATCTACCCAATCAAAATAATATTTTGAATCAAAGTTTACTAAGAGGTTGAAAACCAAAATTGTTGAAACAGTGTATGTAACTAAAGTTTTATTTGTTATTTTCATATTATTCAAAATATATAAAATTGAAAATATTAGAGAAAGAAGAATTCCTGGTAAAAATGGTGTCAAAACTCTCAGTGTTGGAAGTGTTTTTCCAAAAATTGCTGGAAGTAAATATACTAAAACCAAACTAGTGTAGGAAATAAGTATTATTAATTTTTCTTCCTTGGTAAATTTTTTAAATAAAAATAATGGAATATAAATTATCCATCCAAAATATAAACTAAAGGTAGTGCCAATTAGAATTAAATCTATCAAGCCCAAACCTGAAAAAATTAACTCAAAAATTCCTATTTTCTCAATACCATATAGAGGTTTTCCTGATGCTGTGATGTTAAAAATCAGGTAAGCAATTGGGAGTATTAATAAAAATTGTAAAATTAAATTAAAGTAGAACTTATAGTTACTACTTTCTAAAATCTGTTTTAAATTAAAAAGAATTAAAACAGAAAAAAAGATAGCAGATATGTGAATTGAATATGACGCTAATATAAAAAACCATCCTGCCCTTAGTATTTTTTCTTCATGATTACTTTTCACAGACATAAGAGATAAAAGTCCATAAATTATAAAACAAACACTAATTCCATATCCTCTACCGATTGAAAAATACTCAATTAAATATGGAGGTGAAGACAAAATACAAAATACTAAGAGAGGAGTTTGAAATTTTTTAGAAAAATTATATGCACAGTACATGTAAATAGTTCCAGCAATTATATTTGGCAGTCTTAATAAAATTTCTTTGTAAGAAAATAATGTTGTTACGTAAATTAAAAAATTATTTAATAAATGATTATTTGCTAATCCTATATTTAAAAGATCTCCGGTAAATACATATTCAAGAAAACTGTATGCTTCATCTGGAGAAATATACGCATTATTTGATTTATATAAAATTAGTGCAAAAAATAATAAATAGATTATTTTTGTTAGCTTTAATTGAAAACTGTATTGTTTTTGCATGCTAAAAATTATAATTTATAAAAATTAACAAATAAAAAATACTTTTAGAAATAAAGATTCCTCAGAAAACTTAAAAACATTGTAAAAACCTTACCAATGTTAGATAACTGATACTTTGAACCATCGTACAAGACTACAGATGCGCTTTTTACCTGATTAATCCTAAAAGAAGTCATGTCATACAGATTATTTGCATTGGATATTTCTTCAATAGTTAGTGGGTACCCTTGTTCATACATATGTAATAGTAGATCTATAGAAAGTGATTTTTCAATAACCCATATGAAAAAAATATAGATAATTAAATTTGATAAAGAATATAAAATAATTACAAAGTCATTTTTTGCAAATAGAAAACGGTAGCTCATAAAAGAAAAGAGAATAAATTCAAAAATTAATGTTAAGTAATTAAATTGAATCCATTTATTAAAAAAATATTGTATTAAGAGGTGGAAAACAAAAAAAGATAAATTAAAAAGTAAGTATTTTTTATATCTCTTCATTTTTTTATATAGATGTCAAATGTATCACGAATTATTCTGCCGAAATAGATCGTTATCAAAGGAAATGAGGAGTATAGAAATAACATTGGTTGAAAGTGTGGGTGGCAAAGTGCATGTGATTTTGTAATTATAAACCACAATATTGTTAAAGACAATGAGGCTAAATACAAAATTAATAATTCATTACTTGTATGTGGAATTTTTTTAAGAAATATTTTTACTGCAAAATAAACTATTAATGAAATCAAGGTTAAGTTTAAGTAATTAAGTTGAAATATTTTTAAATTTATAATATTTGAACTTAAATACATTTCAACTACATCAAAGTATGAACTTTCTCCAAAACAACTAAAAACTCCTGCTCCATCTTCTCTTTTAGTTAAGTTGTACCAATGGCTTTGCATTGTTGATCCAAATGATTGACCTAAAAAGAAATAATTTTGAAGCACAACAATAATTTGAGAAATTAATAATGAAGACATTAATGCAAAACCCAGTTTAAAAAAATTATCTCTAATAAAATTTTTAAGAAATTTTAAATCATTATTTAAATAAATACCTGACAATAAAGCAACTATATGTAAATACCCTACTGTTATATGTTCCAAAAATGGTATTAGCAATACAAGAGTCATAAAATAAAAATTAAATCTTTTTTTATATAAATACTTTGAGTATTTGGTAAAAGGTATAAGGAATGGAATAATACAAATTAAATACGGAGTTGCAAACGATCGTGCATGTACTATGAAAATCCAGTAAAAAAAATGGCTAAATGCAAATAAAATCGCAACTAAGAAGCCATCTTTTTGCCAAATTTTATTAATAATAAATCCAAAAATTAAACTTGTAAGTAAAAAGTAAAAATTCTCAACATAAAAAGACGGCAAAACATTAAAAATATTTGTTTTGTAAATTATGTAAGGAAAGATTCTAACAGTAAAGCCAGTATTTCTGTCATAATATCCAAATTGTATATTAGGGTTATCTGATAACTCCAATTTACCATCTAGATAATCTTTATTTATTTGAAGATGATAATCATAATAATTATTTTCTAATTCTTGAGTAGTTAAGCCATCTTTTTTATCATTAAGCAAACCAACTGAATGATTGCCATAACTACTTAAGCCTTGTTCTTCTGAAATTCTGATACCACCAAATACATAGGTATCTTCTACCCATAGCTTTGTTTTATATACCAATGGATTTAGGGGTGAAAACTGTTCAGAAGATAAAAATAAAAAAACTAGAAAAAAAACTAGAATTCTTTTAAGAACACTTTTACTGTCTTTACCAATTAAAGTCATGTTACTATTGTAAGAGACTGCTATATAAATTTTATAAAATTTAAAATTTATAAATTATATTTATGAAAAAATTTAAAACATTAGATACGATAACAATAATTTTGGTTTTGATAATATTTTTAAACATTCTATTTTTTCATACTTCAGCTTCAAATAATTATCCAAATACAATAACGGACACTGACCAAATTACAGGTCTAAATGAAAAGATTCCGTTAGCTCAAGATGAGTGGCATACACTATTTTTAGGAATGTACAGAGTTTACAACAAAGATTTTAATGAAATTAGAGTTGGCTCTACAACCCGCAATTTAGTAATTCTTTTATCACCATTATCTGTTGTGTATATGAACTCCCTTTTAGGAGGAGAACACACTATTGTTGGAAACTTAACACATAGCTATTCAGGATATTGGTATATTGAACGAGCAGTTGAAAACTTTCCTGGAAATACGTTTTTATCTTATATTTATGATCCAAATCTTCAAAACTTTAGATTCTTTACTATTTTTTTGAGAAATTGTATATTTCTACTTTCTGTTTTGCTTATTGCATACTTCTTCTATAAAAACTCTTTTAAAGTAACTGCTTTAATCTATATAACACTATCTTCTTTAAGTCCGTTTGCCTTAAAAGCATATGTCAACTTATACACAGATATGACCTCTTACATATTGTTGAATTTTTTGATTTTGAATTTGCTTTATTTTAAAAGAGAAAAGATGATTAGCTATTTTTCAATTGGAATTATTTTGAGCTTATTAATTGGAAACACTATTGGTAATATAATTTTTGTACCAGTAATTTATATATATTTATTTATTAAATACTTTAAAAAGAAAACTGGTTTAGTACTTTCCCTTGTAACCTTTTTTTCAAGCTATGTGTTTTTTAATATTTACGAACTTACTAGAAGTACTGGGAGACCAAGAGGTGTAGATTATATAGACCAGCAACTTTGGAATCTTTGGCATTATCAAACAGGCCATTACGTAATAGAGCCGAGTGGACTTAGTATGATTAAATCTATCATAATTGATCACTTGCCATATTCTTTATTTTTTATGTTTATTTTGTTTTTCAAAAGTGTAGAAACTAAAAAAATGCAAGGTATTCTAATCCTTTTGTCTTTACTGCAATTATTAATTATTTTAGGAAGCTTTAATAATGCAAAATATTCGTCAGACCTGGCTTATAGAAACCTATCTACATTGTTCGCATTTGGAATATTTACTTTATGTCTAACAATTTCAAAATTTGATACTAAATTTTTAACAAAAAAAAGTACCACCTATGTTTCAATATTAATTTTAATAGTGAATTTAACCTTTACTTTTAATGAGTTTCAAAAAAAAGATATTGATTTAAATATTTTATCTGAAAAATATAATTGTAATAATATTGGTGGTCAAAACGTATCTGATAACATAAAAACGAATTTAAATATTGGGTTTGAAGTCACAGAACCAATAGAAGCAATTAAGCTAGAAGAAAATTTTATTAAATTTTTTAGTGATAAAAAAGTTGATTGTGTTTTTATAAAATCAACAAGAGACAATAAATTTTTATCTAATTATTTATTGCTCAAAAATTTTGAACTAAAGTATCGCCATGCTGACTTTATGTTTTTTGTAAACAAAAATGCTTTAGAAGAAGAATTTGCACTGCGTTAATTAATAATTATTGCCAATAATAAACAATCCTTCTTTGGTCTCTATAAAGCTACAATTTTTAATATTAGGTGGTATTAAATTTCTTTGAGAAAATATTATTGCATCAGCATTAAATTCTTTAAGAACTTCTTCTATTTTATCGCAACTTAAACTTTCTAGTTTTTTTTGGACATTTTCAATTTGTTTATACCATAAAATTATTTCATCAGGCTTATAGGGGTGAGCATAAAAATTTCCAGTTGTGGATACAAAATGCTCAAAACTTAAACTGTAATCAAATGGTGATGCAATATATAGCTTATCCTTTTCGGAATAACTAATTTGTTTATTATTATCGAAAGAAAATAAATCTAACTTGGGTACAAAAGTTGAAATCCCAATAAATACTACAGAAAATATAATTAATAAAAAAGTCTTGTTTAAATAAGTTGAAATATTTTTAAGTAAAAAGACAGTTCCAAAGAAGTAAACAAAAATGGAAGTCTTCCATATCGCAAAATTTTTTAAATAAATGGAAATATAGCTATTTGAAAAAAAGAAAGTAAAGAAATATGAAACTAAAATTAGTGAAGTTATTACAGTAAACAAAAGTCTAGTTTTTTTTTCTTCAACAAACTTCAAAATGAAAAAATAAAAGATAAATATTTCAGCCTCAAAAGGAAAACCTAGGTCACCTGGATAATTTCCACCAAACTCAAATTTGAAATTATTAATATCTAAAGCAATTACATTAAATAAAGTAATATAGGAATTTGCTTGAAAATGATTTGGTATTCTTGAGTTGCTCATTATTTCATCTGCTAATTTCAAATTTTCTGTAGTTGATGCGCCTAGGTTTATAAAAGAATAAAAAAGAACAAATAAAATAACAAAAAATAAAAACATTATTGAATATTTATAAGGCTTAATTATTTTTTTGAATAAATCTTTTTTGTAAAAAATTAATAAAGTTAAAAAAATTGAAAATGCTATAACTAAATTATTTGTATTAAACAAAATAGTTATAGCCAAAATTGTAAGAGCTTTGTTTAATTTATTTTCTATAAAAAAATATATTACGAGTAAAAGCAGGACTGTTACCATTTGGGGTTGCCAAATATCTGATATTAACCTGTAGTGAGCAAAACCCTCGTTAAAAAAGCCATGGTTTAAATTTATTATATGATTTAAAAGCCAATCACCATTTTTTATAAAGGAGTTAAAAATAGTATTAATTCCCAAAATATTAAAAAATAAATATTTTTGGTACTCAACAGACAAAAGAAAAAAAGATAAAAGTGATATATATACAAATTGATTTTCTGTTAATCGATAAATTACAAAAAATAATGTAAAGACAGATAGGAATAAGACTGTAATGTTTAAAACTTCTGACATAATTAAGAAATTTGATTTAAAAAATAGATTTGAGATTAACTTAAAAGCTAAGTATGGGTACGTAAACGAGGCCGTGAAGTCTTTCTCAAATATACCTAAAGTATCTTTTAAGATGCTTGGATAATAAATATGATAGTTTGTCTTAAGACCTCCTGTTGGAGTTGAGAAAATATATAGAAATGAAAGATTGAGAACAATTAAATACAATTTATATTTGTTATTTTTAAATGTTAAAAAAATTAATACAACCGAGCAAGTTAGGTAAACTAATACAGTTCTCAAGTTTGTCATTGAGGGAATTAAACAGATAAAAGTTGACAGTAAGACTAAATTTTCTTTATTAATTGAAAGAGTTTTTTCCTTCATTTTTTAATTCTATCATCATTGGGTCAATTATTTTGATGTGATTATTATTGGAATTGAATACTTAATCAATTTGTATTTAATAAAATTAGTCTTATGAATAAAGTGCATCCAATACAATTTTTTCTTTTTGCTTTTTTTGCGGTTCTAATAAATATATATATATCATCACTGGGTCTTATGGATGATTTTAACTATACAAACTTAAACTTTATTAAGGACCCCGGATTATATTTAAAATTCATTTTTGCAGATATTAATTCTGGAGGGTTAAGACCTTTTTTGCCTTTTCAAATAACAATCAACAACGTAGGTTATCTTTTATTTTCTAACAAAGGATATTTCATAATAAATTTATTAATACTTTTTGGAATTCTCGAATTTTTTTATGTGGTATTCAATAAATTATTTTCTTTAAATAAATTTATATATTACATTTTATTTTTTTCTTGGCCATATTCTTATGATTTAATTATTCACCCCAGCTTGCAAGAGAAATTTATAATATTATTTTTATGTTTATTTGTAAATTTTTGCATAGAAAATAAAGACAAATCTTATCTTAAAACTTTATTGTCATTTCTAATTCCTTTCTTGAAAATACAAAGTTTAATTTTTCTACCATTTGTTTATTCTGTGTTAAAGAAGTATTCAAATAGTAAGAATATTTTTACGCTACCTTTAATTTCTTTTGTGTCTTCATCATTGATTGTTTTAGCAATATTTTTTTCAAAAAGAGAAAGCTATTTCAATCAAGGTATTGATATTGAAAGGTTGATTTCGCAATTAACTACTTCTTATGTAAATATTTTAAATTTTGTAATTCTATTTATTGCTATTCTTGTAGCCAAAAAAAATAAAAACAAAAATATATATATTTTGCAAAATTTTGCTTTAAGCAACATATTGTTAATCATATTTATGAGCGCTTATAAGCCTATTGATAATTATTTAAACTCTCTAAATATATTTTTTATTATTGTTTATGTATTAATAATCTATCAATATGTAATTAATTTATTACCATTTAGAAATTTAGAAACGTTCTTAAAACTATTTTCAGTAATATTTTTTACATTAATTTTTCAATTATTTGGTATCCCTCGGTTTGAAAGAATGAATAGTATTGGTGATGTTTTCAACTACCAGAGTGATATTGGTCAACAAACTATTTACTATTCATGTTCGGAGGGGGTTGAGTATCTCAATAAATTTCAAGATAACAACACTTATATTTATGTAGATAGCTTTCAAAATTTAAACCAATTAGAATTTTTATTTTTATCTGACAGTTTTGCATGTAACAATATAGAATCTCTAATCGATACAAATTGCTTACTTGATGAAATTATTAATTTTAAATATGAAAATTCCATGAAACTAAAGAAATACAAATGTTAAATAAGCGAATAATCTATCGAATAATCTTCTGTTTGCTTATTATTCTACTTTTTAAACCAACTTGGTTGTTAAACAATGAAAATCTTGGAGTTGTTGGTGATGATATGTCCTACTGGCTTCACGCATCTACTATGGCTTTTGATTTAGATTTTGATTATACAAACGACTATAGCTTTGATAGTTTTATCTATCACGAGGAAACAAATACACCATACCATTCACCCGGAAGTGGTTATGCTTCAGCTATTTTTGTAAAAATTTTTAGTTTATTTGATCCAGTCTCACAACTTAATGAAATAAGAAATAACCCCGTTGGAAGTTATGCATTGTTAGGTTACTTTTTCGGTAGCTTAGTATTTTGCTATCTTGGATTCTATTATTTTAATAAATTGTTAAATGAAAAAAAAATTGCAATAAACAAAAAAATAATATTTTTGATCATTTTGAGTGGAACACTGGCACACTTTGTTACGAATAGGTTTTTGATGGCTCATTCATTTGAATTTTTCTTAGTAGTATTTATTCTTTATGTTTTTGAAACAAAGGATTCCATTGCACATAAATTTAATTTTGCACCCCTTGCATTAGCGTACTTTTTATTGTCAATTACAAGACCTTCAACATTTATTTTTACATTGTGCCTTTTTGGAGTTTACTATAAAAAGTTTCGATATGGAAAGGGTAATGTTGTTTATAACCTAATAACCTTTTCTGCCTTAGTCTACATTTATATTTTCTTGGCACAAAAGCTTTACAATCAAAATTCTTTTTTACTTAATTTAAGACAGAATAATACAACAGCAGGAATTTCTGAAGATATAAATTTCGAATGGATAATAAATGGATTTTTAGAAAGTTTTAATTTAATTTTTTCTCCAAGTATGGGTATTCTGTGGTCAGCTCCGATAATTATTTTTGGTATTATTTGTCTAATTCTAAATAAAAAATATATAAATAATTTAAATTTATTTCAAAAACTTTCACTATTTGCATATTTTTTTGGTTGTTTATTAGTTTTATACGTTTGGCAAGGTAGAGAAGCATCGTTTGGTCAACGATTATTAATTGGAATTATTCCTTATTGCGCATATCAAGTATGTATATATTTTAATAATAAAAATACAAAAATATTGATTCCATTTATAAGTATCTCTTATCTGGGTAGCCTATTTTTATATAGCTCTTCAAACCTTACGTTACAATATGGTACAACTTTATGGAACACAGTTATTGATTGGGCTGCAGAAGATTACTTCTTTTTTCTTGTATCAGAAATATTTAAATTCGAAAATGTGGCTTCAATGTTTAGTAGAACTGTTTTTTTCATAGACGGAATATTTCTTACAAACGTTTTTGAAAACTCCAGTATTGTAGATTCATTAGAACCAGGTAGAAAGTCTAGATTTTTAAATTTTGTTGAGATTTACAATAACTTAGAAGTTTCATACTTTATATTACTAAATTTTATTTTGTTTTATTTTTCTTTTTATCTAGAGAAGCTGACTAGAAAGTGAAAATTTAAATTAACTTAAATCTAAAATATTTTTAAACTTTATTGATCCCATGAGTGTTTCGGTTTCGTTTGCATAATAGTTTGAAAGGTGAAACACTTTACAGTCATGATCTAAATAACCATCCTTTAAAGGAATTAAAGTATTGATATACCAATTAACTCGTAATCCATTTATTCCTATAGCACTTGCTTCCATGGCGCTGTCTGGTCTTTTATTCTTAAATGAATAAATAATATACCTTAGTGTGGGGAATTTATTTAACCCAAGTTTTTCTAATTTTTTACTAACTATTGCTCCATATCCATGAATTTTTTTTAAATCGTATAAGTCGCTTTCCGCCCATCTATTAAACTCTTTATTATCATATATCCAAAAAGCACAGTATGGATTTACATCATTGATTGCAAACCTATTTTCATCAATAATTTTTTCTTTTGTTAATTTTTCGATAAGATCAGAAACGTATTCTTCATTATCTTTTATTTCAATTCTAAGAAATCCTAAATTAGAGTTGTTTTTTAAACATTCATCTTTATTTTTCAACCAGTAAAGAAAAGTATTCACTGGTATGAATATGTCATCCTCTTGATACAAAAAGAAGTCATAATGATTCTTTTGTGATAGAAGTAACTTTCTACTTGCCCATGTAAGATAGTAATTTTTTCCTTTGAACAGGGAGTATTTAAATAAATTTTGCTTAATTAATGATACTTTTCCGTTTTCATAAGGAGTGTAATTAATTAGCTTTAAATCAAATAATTTATTTGTATGGATATATATATCAACAGAAAGTGGGTAATTATTGTATTCATCAATTATCTTTTTTAAATATGGAAATTTTTGATCAACATTTGCCCATCTATCAGTTTTGTTCTTATCTCTATAAAAAAAAGTTATATGAACAGCAAGCTTCATGCTCTAAACCGTTGAATAAAAAGTGAAAATATTTTTTGAACAGCTTCAAAAATAATATTGAAACTCATCTTAGATTGTCCAAGGCGTCTTTCTTCAAAAATAATTGGTAATTCTTTAATATTTAAATTTTGACGCAAAGCAGCTGCGGTCATTTCTATTTGAAATGAATATCCATCTGAATTTAATTTAGTAAAATTTATTTTCTTTAGGCCCTTATTTGTATAAATTCTAAACCCACTAGTTAAATCTTCTATGTGACCACCAATCAACAATTTAGATAATCTATTGGCTAACTTTGACAACATCTTTCTTTTATAGTCCCACCCTAAAGTTGCTCCGCCAAATACATACCTACTACCTATTAATACGTCATAATCCTCTTTAAAATCAATAAGCTTTTTTAAGTCTTCAATTCTATGGGAAAAATCTGCATCCATTTCTATAATTTTTTGGTAATTTCTATTAATAGCCCACTTGAAACCATCCCTGTAGGCTGAACCTAGGCCAAGTTTTTTTTCACGCAAAAGCAAATAAAGGTTGCTATTAGTCTCCATAAGAGAAGCTACCTTTTCTGCTGTATTGTCAGGCGAGTTATCATCGACAATCAAAATATCAACAGAAAGATTTGTTACACTTTTAACAAAGTTCTCAATATTTTCTATTTCGTTAAAAGTTGGAGTAACTACCAAAATTTTGGACTTGTTCATATTGATATACTACATCAATATGAATTGGTTAATTTATTATCCAAATTAAAAGTTATGACAGAAAAAAAGATATAAGATAAAAGCATGTGTGGATATCTAGGCCAAGTATCTTTTAATAAAATTAATGATAATCTAGTTGAAAAATGTAATGAAAAGATAGTATGTCGAGGCCCTGACGAAAAAAAGATTTTTACGACTGAAAGTAGTGACTATCACCAATTAAATGGGAATCTTAATCTTTCTTTAATTTTCAACAGACTAAAAATATTAGATTTATCTTCGCAAGCATCTCAACCAATGATATCCGAACAATTTAGTTCAATTTTGATGTACAACGGAGAAATTTACAACCATAGAGAATTAAGGAAAAATTTAGAAAAAGAAAATGTTGAATTTAAAAGTTCTCACTCAGATACTGAGGTAGTTTTAAATGGCATTTCAAAACACGGTATAGACTTTATTAATAAATTAGTTGGTCAATTTGCAATTGCATTGATTGACTTAAAGTTAAATAAAATCTACCTTGTAAGAGATAGACTCGGTCAGAAGCCACTTTTTTATTCGTTAAACAATGAAAATTTATGCTTTGGTTCAAATCTTAAAAGTATAAAAAAACTCACGAATAATGACTCTGTTGACATGCAACAATTAAATAATTTTCTAAATTTAGGTGTTGTTCCATCACCTAATACAATTTATCAAAATATTTACAAAGTAAAACCGGGGGAAGTTATTGAATTTACATTCAATGATAAAAAAATTGCTCATAAAAACATTATCTACTGGAACCCGTCAGATTATTTATCCGAGAAAAAGTTTAATGACTACGAAGTTATGAATCTAATAAAAAACTCATTATCAACAAGGATGGAAGCAGATGTAGATATTGCAAATTTTTTATCTGGTGGAATAGATTCAACATCGTTGATAAAACTAGCTTCAAAAAATTATGATATTTATTCGTTCTCGATGAGTGTTAGTAAAGAAAATTATGATGAGAGTAGGTGGTTTAATTATGTTTCTAAGATTTACGATACTAAAAACACTACCGTGAATCTCAATTCAAATAACTTATCTAAAGAAGAGGTTTTGGAGTCAATAAATATCTTTGATGAACCCTATGCTGATCCGTCTACAATCCCATCATATTTTTTAAGTAAATCCGTCTCAAAAAATTTTAAAGTTGTAATTTCTGGTGATGGTGGCGATGAATTATTTGGTGGTTATGAAAGATTGTATTTAACAGTCAAGAAAAAAAGCTTTATGAATAATATTTTTGCAAAGCTTTATGATTATTATCCAGCATTTCTAGGGACTGGTAATAGACTCCTTAGAAACTCTAAGGATTTAAAAATTTCATTTGCATCTTTTTTAGAAGATAGAAAATTTTTAAAATTATTAAAAATTAAACCTGATTTTAATTTTATAGAAAAATATTTAAATAACTGTGATAACGACATAAAAAACCTAATGATCGCTGACATTCGTTTTTATCTTTCTGAATTAATGATGCTTAAATTAGATAGAACTTCAATGGCAAATTCCCTTGAAGTAAGATCACCATTTGTTGATCACCGTCTCATACAATATATTCTTGAACATGAATTTAATAGTGAAAATTTAAATAATCCAAAAAAACTATTGAAGGAGTTTTTAAGTCCAGATTTAAATAATGAATTTTTGAATAGAAAAAAAAGGGGTTTTGTTTTTGATTTAGAAACATGGATTTATAAAAACAAGAATTATATAAAATCTATTATTACAAATTCAGAACATCTCAAAATAATTAATTTGAAAAAAATATCTTTTTTGTTTTTTTATAAATCACGTATAAATGCAATAAGAATTTGGAAACTTTTCTTTTTAGCTATATATCTTGATGATTAATTTATTTTTTCAATAGACCATCTACAAAAACAAATATAAATGATAGATCAAGTGTTTCAATTACTGCATCAGAAAGGGAAAGAAGAATTAGATTTGAAAATATAATTAAAAAACTTAAATTAAATTTTTCTAAATGAATTGTTGTTAATATTTTTCTTCACTTTTTATTAAAGCTAAAAAAAGAGAAAATATAATTGATAAATCAGGGGTTTCTAGAACACCATCGGTAACAGATAATAAAAGTACAGAAACAAAAACTATAATATAATTATTATCAAATTTATTTTGATTTTTAATAACTGAAAATACCGTTAATAAAAATAGAAAAATTCCTGATAAACCAAAGAAGCCAAATATAGATATTATCGAACTATGTGCATGCCAAAGATTCCCATAATCAATATCCGGATCTACAGTTTTAGGTAAACTATTTTGAACGTCAAGACCTAAAAATAGTTTACCATCGTTATTTAGTTGTACTTCAATAACCTTTTTCCAAAGATTTGTTCGGAACTCCACATTACCTCCAAGTTGTGCAGATTGAGATTGTGACTTATAAAGATCAGGATTGGTGTCTTGAACAAGGCATTTTTGATTTTCTATAAAATCACACTTTTCTATATATGAACTTTGAAGATTTACATTTGTGAAATAATCATTGCAGATATCTTTTTTACCAGTGATATAAAATTCTGGAATTTTGATATTTGTGAAATCTAATGATTCTAAAATGTTAGAAAAAGAAAAGTATCTTGGTAGTGTTGGATACTGGCCATAATCAACGTTTCTTTTTATATAAAATTGTTTTAATTCTTCATCATTTACATATATACCATCATCAAAGTTTCTTGCACATACTACACCGATAAACTCTTTGCCCTCATTATCAACTAAAACTCTGTTAGAAAAATTTCCGATTTGATCTATTGCGCCTGATAGTAGAAATAATAAAATAATACTAAATACGTATAAAGAGATTTTATATTTTTTGTATGTGAGTAAATAAATAAATAATGAAAACAAAAACATTATTACTATTATTCGCGAAAACGATAACAGCAATGCTGTATTAACTAATAGTAAAAAATAAGTAAAAATATTACCTTTTGAATTAAGAAATACTGCAGTAAACAAAACAGCAATAAATATTCGCTGAGGTTTAAAGTCATATATGTTTTGAGATATATAGGAATTTGAATAAAATATCATTCCATAAGTACCGGCTTTCCCCAACAAAGTTTGTAATAACAAGAATAAAGATAGAAAAAATACATAATTTTTATTTATCTTATAAAATTGATTTAAGTTTTTTTTAATATAACTCCTCTTGTTAAAAATTAGAATACAAATTGAAAAAGATAAAATAATCCAAAATTTTTTAAAACTTGAAAAAATTAAACTTTCTAAGAATAGGAGCTGGGTAAACATATATAAAAAAATTAAAAAATAAATACATTCAGAAAAAGTAAATTTTTTTTCTCTAAAAAACTTTAAAATTAGCTCAACAGAATGTGCTAATAGAAAAAAAGCAAAAAGAACTATTACCAAATAAAACTCTGAATTTTTAACAAGTGTTATTTTTACAAACGGCTTTCCTAAGTAAATAACAAATAGTAAGTAATATGTAAAAAATTTCCAAATAGATTCGTATTTTATAATCAATTTAATTACCTAATTTAAGTTGATTAAAAAACTTTCTTATCAAGTAGCCGCCAGTGAATAAAATTACAATTTCTGAAATTGCATAAATAGCAAAACTATTGAATTTTAACGTTATCAAAGAAACTGGAAATATAATCAATACAACAAGAGGAGCTAAAAATGAAAAATTAATTTCGCCTAATGTAAAATAGAGAGATAAAAAATATTTCACACAGTAAAAAACAACAAGTGCCCCTAAGACAAAGTTAAGATTCAGTTCATAATTTATAAATACAAAAATATAGATAAGACTTAAAGTGGTTGAAACTAAAGAAGTAATAAAAAATTTAGTTTCATAACTTGCTGCTAGAAAATATGATTGCTGGATCATCGTTAGAACTGTGAACAAGGAGATTACAATGACTGAGTTTATAAAATCTGAAAATAAATTATAACTAAAATATTTAAGAAAAAATTGAGTAAAACCTTCATAATTTAAATTAAGCCAAAGAGTAATTATCGCAACAAGATGAATGGTTGCAATAATTTTTGTTACTGTTCTGATTATTAATTTTAATTCATTAGTTTGGTTTATGTTTTTAAGATTAACAATGCTTGGATTAATTAATGTTGAAATAGCATTAAGAATCGGTTTTACAGAGTTAAATAGCGTCAATACGAGTGTAAACACTGCTACATCATCGTAGCTATAGCTTTTACTTAAATATGTAGGGATTATGGATAGAAATAAAAGAGGGTAATTCATATATAAAAAATTTTTAACAGTGAACTTAAGATTTTTAATTAAATTGAATTCATCTATTTTTGGTTTCTTAACTGGAATATAAGAAAATAATTTTCTTATATTGCCAAACAAACCAAAAACAATTATTAGCTGTAAAAATCTTAAAAAGAAATTTATCAATATAGCAGTTAACAAAGTACTACTAAAAAAATAAAATACTCCTAATGAAATTAACTTGTACGGGGTTAAAAGATAGAAAAACTTTTTTTCTAAAATATCAAACTTTTCTTGTGCAGAAATAAATACTGATAGAAATTTTACAAAGATTTGAACTATAGAGAGAATAAAAATTGATAAATATATAAGAAATTTTGCTTCTTCAAAATTTGAATAAATATTTGAAAAATTTACAACAAAATAATAAATAAAAATTACAAACAAAAAAAATGTTAATACTGTTGTAATAATTTTTGCTAGAAATAAAAGTGCTTTTTTTTCATCCATAATTGGAATATATTTTCGAATGTATTGATTTAATTCTAAACTTGAAAAATTAACAAAGAAAAAAACAGTAAGTTGAATAAGGGTATAAACTACATATTCTTTTCCATCAAGTCTTGAAAAATATACAATTGATGATGCAAAACCAAGAATAAGAGAGGTTGATACCTGTAATATATTTATAGATATTCCTCTTTTAAAATATTCGGCGTTTATTAGATTGCTATTCATGGAGATATACCTTTTTTAACACAGTCTGCATAGTAAGTTTGTTCTTTATATTTTTTTGTTGAAATATTGTCTTTAGTATTTAACTCATACAAAAGTTTATTCAAAATTTTTAATTTGTAACCAGATTTAATTAGATCATACATTAACTTATAGTCTTGTGCATAGAAAAATCTCTCATCATATAACCCAATCTCATATAGAACATTTTTTTTAATTAGTAAAGAACCATGAATAAAAGGGTTCTTAAAATTAATCATATATTTATAAGGAAAGAATTGACTTAAAAATGGCCTTACCCTTTTTATTGTGTCTATGAGGGCTAAAGTAGTAGTTGCATCAAGGTTATTCATTTTCATGAAATTGACTTGTTTTTCTAATCTATATTTATGACTTTTATCATCAGAATCTTGTCTTGCTAATAATCCATATTTTGATTGATTTATTAAAAAATTTAATGACTTCGTTAGGCCAATATTTTCTTTATTTCTATGTAATTTTATTCTGTTATCTTTTTTTTGATATTCATTACAAATTGTAAATGTTGTGTCCGTAGAGCAATCATCCACTATTAGAAATTCAAAATTTTCAAAACTTTGTTTTAATATACTCTCAATTGCTTGCGGAACTCTATCTTCATCGTTATATACACTCATCAAAATAGAAACGTTTTCATATATATTCAAAGTTTTAACTTTCCTTTAGCTAAATTCTACACTCGTTTATGTATGCTAGAGGAGTTTTGTATTACAAAAAACAGTTTTAAATAAAATAATTTACAGCTACAGCTAATAGTTTTTTATTTTTTAAATATTCCCTTTAAGGACTCGATTAAAAAGTTCATTGGACTTTTATAGGAAAAAATTTTTAAAGAAAAGATTATCTTAAATAAATGTGCTGTATCTCCTTTCGAATACTTGCTTACAATATGGTATCTATTTTTGAAAAGCTTTTCATGCTCATTATTATAAAATTTACTTTTAATACTTGGTGCCCCATGAATACTCCACGGTTTATTGCTTCCTTGGTAATGAATAAAAAAAGCTTTTTCAATTTCTTCTATATTACTTTCTTCACTTGATAAGTCGAGATTGTAATTTAGTTTGTTATTTATTTCAATAAAATCACCGTCAAAGTAAAAATTTAAAACATCCTGATCCCAAAATTCAAGCTTTTCTTTTATTTTTTCTATTGAATTTAATAAATTACCGTATACGTTATTATTTAACCAATTTTTGTGATTCACAAATATAACTCCAGCATTAAAGTATTTGTTTCCATTCAAGCCCAGACTCTGGAATTTTTGAATATTTTGGTCTTTTAATAATTCTGTCCTTGCAGCTAAAGGTTGATTATTATCTTCCAGCAGTTTAAATATTTTCTTTATCTCTTGGTAGGGATCATTTAAACATACAATATCAGAATCCAAATACAAATAATTTCTTATACTCTGATCTATATACTTGTCCGTAAACAATCTATAGTATGTTGCTTCAGAAATATGACTATTTTCTATATTTGGAAAAAAATGATTATTTTTTTCAAATTGATAAAAGTTCAAATTTGATAAATTATTATATTCATCAAATAAATATAAATAATTGTTAAAAGATTCTACATTTTTATGTATAACATGAATATTTGCATTCACAGATAAATTTGATAAAAGACTGTTTATAGATATAGCTAGCTGCTTATTGTAATTTTCATCTGCAGCATAAATAAAGTCTATTTCATCTACCACTATAAAGCTCTTCTTCAGAAAACTTAAGCTCCATTAGTTCTTTAGAGTTTTTAAATCTCTTTCCATGCCAACCAAAATGATCTTCAATTTTAAAATTGATATTCTTTCTTTCTTTGTTCTTAAAAATTCCACCAAGTGGTACTTCATATGAAAATTTTTTGGCAATTTCAAATGGTGCAAATTTTATATCTTTACTGATTGCTTCTTGATATTTCACTAAACATAAATAAACATCTTCAGCGAATTCCTCACAATCAGAAAAGTTTGAACTGTAATCTAAAAATTTTCTGCTTCTTAGACTAAAGCCACCATTTCCCACCCTATTTTTTTTTGAATTAAAAGCAATACTTTTGTTATCGTATTTTTTCCATCTCTTATTCCATTGATAGGAATTAGGCCATGGGGCACCTATATAGTCGTACATTAAATAATCATCTGACCACATATTTGGATTAACAATATGTCCATCGTCTTGAACAATTAATACATGATCTGATTCAATATAATCACCAATGTGTAATAAGAAATTATTGTATTGAGATATATTTTTAATTTTACTAATTTTTATAAACTGGTTTTCATGTTCATATGGATTCAAATCTGAAAATAAATAAGAATTTTGAAAATCAAAAAATCTTCTACAATAGTTGAGAGTTTTAATTGCTTCATCTTGGTTTAAACAATTAACAATTGCGATATCAATTGGCAGATTTTTTTTCAAATTAATTTATTTTTCCAAGTTTTTGGAGTCTTTTCATTGAGTATCTCTACATCCAAATGATACCTAAATTTCTTAGGTCCTCTATCTATAATCCAATTAGCAATTTTTTCAATTGATTCGTCTAATGAAACAGAGGTGTTGTAATTTAATAGTTCTCTAGATTTCTCTGCGGAACAGTGTGCAAATTTGACTTCTTGAGGCCTTGGGTCAACAAAAATTGGTTCTAAGTCACTATTTAAAACTTTTAAAATTTTAAATGCTAAGTCTTTGATTGAAATTATATCTTCATCAGGACCAACATTAATAGTTTCACCTTCAGCTTTTATATTTGTCATAGAATTTATTAATGGGTTTACTACATCATCAATGTCTGAAAAACATCTCATTTGATCACCATCTCCATAAACTATTGGGGGTTTTCCATTTAATATTCGATTAATCATTATAGAAACAACATTACGATATGGGTCATCATATTTTTGCTTTGGTCCAATAATATTGTGAGGTACTAGATTTACATATTTAAATCCGTGGACATTGCTTAAAACATCCAAGGTTTCTTCAGCTGCTAACTTTGCAATACCATAAGGATCTTGGGGAGTAGGTTTCATGTCTTCGGTATATGGCATAACTTCCTGAACTCCATATCTAGCCATACTTGAAAAATTAATAACTTTAGGTATTTTATTTTCAGCTACAGCAGAGAAAACAGACATAGATATTTGATATGTGTTTTGCCCAACCAAATATGGCGAAAAAACACTCAAACCCTCATATGCAGTACAGGCGGTATGTATTACTAAATCTACACCTTTTGTCATTTTTTTCATTTGATTTAAATAAATTGCATCTACTTGATAAAATTCAGCATCTTCAGGAACATTGTCAAGATAGCCGCCAATAAGATTGTCACAACCACTAATTTCATGACCATCTTCTAGTAATCTTTGCGCAACATGACCACCAAGAAACCCTGCGATACCTGTAACAAATATTTTCATAGTAAAATAGTAATTTACTTATGAATTAAAAAATAACCAATATTAAATTTATTTTTTTCCAAAATACCTTACAACCACTCCGTCAATACCAAAATATCCCACAATTTCATAATCACAGTCTTTAAATTCTTGTTTAAAAAGTTCTCTAATGCTCATGCCTGAAGGGTCAATGTTTGTAAAATCATCAATCATTAAATAAGCCCCTGGTACAAGTTTTTCTTTAACAAA
>MDSV01122106.1_pt1 | contig 25300 bp, 18 predicted proteins | sample 810851 | NCBI WGS metagenome assembly MDSV01 (sample SAMN05326640, study PRJNA326480) | marine metagenome | isolation source: seawater | place: Atlantic Ocean: North East | collected 2012
GAATCAATGAATAGAATACAAAATGAATTTATTTCAGAACTATCTCGCATTTGTCCTGAGATTGATATAAATTTAGATTAAATAATGAAAAATGATAGAAAAAATATTATTTTACAATCTTTAGCGAGCCTTCTTGAGGAAAGAAACCTATCTAAAGTTACTACTGCCCTTCTTGCAGAAAAATCTGAAATTACTGAAGCCGCACTATATAGACATTTCCCAAGTAAAAGAGCTATCTATGCCGAGCTTTTTTCCTTTTGTGATAATGCCATCTTTAATAAATGTGCTGAGTTAAAAAAATCAGATTTAAGTTCAAAAGATAAAGTTAAAAATACTTTTATTTTTTTTATGCTATTTATTGAAAAAAACAAAGGGTTTGCAAGGCTTGTTTCAAGAGAAGCTTTGTCAACAGATGAACAAAATGTCTCAGATGCAGTGAATCAATTCTTTGAAAGATTGGAGCTATCTGTAAAACAAATGTTAGCTGAGGGCCCCGATAATTTAATTGCGCAACCTGGTATATCGGCACAACTTATAGTTACTTGCCTTGAAGGAAATGTTGGGAGATATATTAGATCTAAGTTTAAAGACTCACCAAGTAACTATATTGAAAATGTTTGGGAACTTCTTTCTGTAAATATATTTAAGAAATAGTTAGTCCTCTAAATTCTCGTCCAAAATTAATTCAAAATAAGTTTGCGAATCTAAAGAATTATCAATTTCTCCTGTTTTTTTGTTTACCTTTACAAAAGATACGCCTTCAGGAATATTCCTTTCTTTTACCTCTAAGTTTTCTAAAGCATCTCGCATATAATTTATCCATATAGGTAAAGCAATAGTAGATCCAAATTCATTTTCACCTAATGAGCTAAAATCATCGGTGCCAACCCAAACAGAGGTAGCTAAATCTTCATGAAATCCAGAAAACCAGGTACTAACTGCATCATTTGTTGTACCAGTTTTACCTCCAATATCTTTTCTATTTAAAATTGCAGCTTTTCTTCCAGCTGTGCCTTTGGTCATAAATTCTTTAAGAACATTATTGATAAGAAATGCTATTCTTTTATCAATAACTTTTTCTTCTTTAAATAGAGGCTCAATTAAAAAATAAGGTCTTTTAATATTCATTTCTAACGTATCAAGCCATGGAAACGCTGAAATTTCTTTGATATCAACTAGGTTTAAAAAACCTTCATGAGAGTAAACAATGTTGCCATTCCTATCCTCAATTTTTGAAATATAGTATGGATCAACTAGATATCCTCCATTTGCTATAACACTAAAAGCCCGCACCATCTCTATTGGTGAAAAATTTCCTGATCCAAGAGCTAAAGATAAATCTGCAGGAAGTCTTGATTTCTTATAACCAAAATTTTGAATATAATTTTGAGCTTTATCTATGCCAACTTCTCTTAAAAGTTTTATTGATACAATATTTAGAGACTTTATTAAAGCATCTCTAACTGATGTTGGACCATAAAATTTACCAGTATAATTCTCTGGCCTCCAAACACTCTCTAGATTTTTATCTTCAAAAGCTATTGGCGCATCATTGACTAATGAAAAAAGATTGTATTCATTAGCTAGAGCAGCTGCATAAATAAATGGTTTGAAGCTAGAACCAGATTGAGGATATGAAAGAGCTACTCTATCAAAATTACTTTTACTAAAGTTAGCGCCTCCCACATAAGCTTTTACTGCTCCACTCATTGGATGTATAGAAATTACTGAAGTTTCTGCTTTTGGTATTTGATCTAATTTAAAAAATTCATCTTCTTTCCTCAAATAAATAAAATCACCAAAATTAAGAAAATCACTAAAAAATTGTGGTTTTGGTCCACTTTGATTATTTGTAATCCTTTTTCTTGCCCATTTATATTCATCAGACCAAACAATTGAATGTATTTGTAAATTTTCATCAATGAAGTGTAATTTCTCATCTTTGAAGCTTATAACTAATCCTTTTGCATGAGTTTTATAATATGGAAAGTTTTCAAAAATAATACTAATTTGATTAGATAGGTTTTTGCTATCATCATAGAAGTCGCTTACATATATATCTTCTTGTAAAAAATTAATATTTAAATTATTTAAAAATAAAATTTCATTATCATTAAAAAGGTATGCGAAGTTCTCTGCCTCATCCCAGCCATGCCTCTTATCGTAAACTAACAACTCATCGAATGAGTTTTTATTTGCACTAGCTTGTAGCTTTGAATCAAGCGTTGTATATACAGACCAACCATTTTTATATGCTTCTAATCCATATCTAGAAATAATATCTTGTCTAGCTTTCTCAGCTAAATATCTTCCATCAACTTCATATAGATCAATATTTTTAACTACTACAAGTGGAGTTTTAATAGCATTATCGTAATCATTTTTAGAAATCATTCTAAGTTTTAACATTCTAGACAAAATCCAATTTCTTCTTTGCTCAGTCCTTTTAGGAGCTTTTATTGCATTTATTCTTGAAGGTGATTGTGCCATAGCAGCAATAGTTGCCGCTTCATTAAGTGATAATTCAAATGTGCTTTTGTTAAAATAAGTATTTGAAGCAGCCTCAATTCCATAAGATCTATTACCAAAGAAATTTCTATTAATATATAACTCAAAAATTTCTTCTTTACTGATTTTTCCCTCTAGCTGAAGAGCCAAAAAAATTTCTTTAGCTTTTCTTGTAATGGTAACTTCTCTTGTTAATAAATATCCCCTAACAACCTGCATTGAAATTGTTCCGCCTCCTCCATAGCAACCATCGGGGCTAAGACATCTTATAACAGACCTTAATAATCCTTTATAACTAATTCCTTGATGATTAAAAAATTGATCATCTTCTGCTGCTAAAAAAGCATTTTTTATATTTGGTGGTATATCTGCAAAATCGAGAGATCTTCTTTTAATTTCTCCAAACTCGCCAATTAATACACCATCCTCAGTCAAAATTTTAAGCGGCATCTGTAATTGCGACTCATCAACTAGACTAATTTCAGGCAATGATGGCCTAAGAGTAAAATATGCGCCAAGTATAAAAAATATAGCTAATAAACAGCAGCTTATACTTGACCAAAATAGAAATTTAATTAGTTTTAACATAAAGATTTAACAATTTTATCACTTAAAAATACATCTTTTACTCTCATTGAAACTATTTTATTCAGTAAGATGTTAAAATCTCGACGATAAAACTAATTTTATATGAATATATTTATAGTTGGTCCCATGGGGTCAGGAAAATCTACAGTTGGAAAAATAATTTCTAGCGAATTATTTTTAAATTTCTTTGATACTGATGAGGAGATTGAAACAAGAACTGGAGCATCGATTGACTGGATTTTTGATCTTGAAGGAGAAGATGGATTTAGAAAAAGAGAGAGCAAAATCCTTCACGAAATGGTTCAACAAAATTCTATTGTCTTATCTACTGGTGGTGGAATAATCTTATCTGAATCCAATAGAGAGCTTCTTTCCTCAAGAGGAACAGTGTTTTATCTAGCAACTCCTATTGCAGTTCAACTTGAAAGGACCTCCAAAGACAAAGATAGACCTTTGCTTAAAAATGGCGATCCAGGAAAGATACTTAAGGAACTTCATGTGGCCAGAGAAAGTCTTTATGAAGAAGTTGCCGATTACATAGTGAATACAGAAGGTAAATCAAGCCAAGAGGTTTCAGAAGAAATCATTAAATTGGTAAAAAGCTATGGCTAAAATAATTTCAGTTGGAAAAGGTTTATCAAAATATAACGTAGTAATTTCTAAGAATGCCCTAACACATAAAAATGTTATGGTCGGGCTTAAAGATAAAAATAAAATTTTAGTTGTAACTGATTCGGGCATACCAAAATCGTTTATTAATGATCTAAAAAAAATTCTTAAGTACAAGAAGAAAATATACGTATATGAAATAAATAAAGGAGAGAAATCTAAATCTTTTTCAACTTATACTAAAATTTTATCTAAGCTAGCTGATCTCCAGTTCGATAGATCTGATGCTTTGGTTGCATTTGGCGGTGGTGTTGTTGGTGATATTACAGGTTTTTGTGCAGCAACCTATCTAAGAGGCATAGATTTTATCCAAATACCTACAACTCTTTTATCACAGGTTGATTCATCTGTAGGAGGTAAGACAGCAATAAATATTGAGCAAGGAAAAAATCTTGTTGGTGCATTTTACAATCCTCGTCTTGTACTAATTAGTACAAAATATCTTGAAACATTATCTGATGATGAATATAAGTCTGGTCTGGGTGAAGTTGCAAAATATGCATTTATTGGCAATAAGAAACTTTATAAGTACATGCAAGAAAATTCATATTTAATCAAATTAAGAAAGCCCCAAGCACTTGAAACTATTATCGAAGAGTCAATTAAATCAAAAGCAAAAATTGTTACTGCTGATGAAAAGGAAAAAGGATTAAGAGCTATTCTTAATTTTGGACATACGTTTGGTCATGCCATAGAAGCTTTTAAAAAATATAAAGGAATTACTCATGGTGCTGCTGTAACACTAGGCATGGTGATTGCTGCGAAAATATCATTGTATGAAGGACATATTAAGACACATCAACTTGATGACTTAGTTAATCTTTTAGAATCTTTGGAATTAAAAACAGATTACTCAAAATATTCATACAAAAACATAAAAAAATATATTCTTAATGATAAAAAAGTTTCTAAAGGTAAATTGAACCTTATTTTGATTAATGAGAAAGGGGTAGCATTTAAAACTGACAAATATAATTTAAATAATCTAAAAAAAGCTCTTAATTAAGCAGCATTCGCCGTTGTTGCCTTTAACAAATCATGAATATTGGAAGCTGCAGGAAGTACCAGCCAGAAATAAGGTTCAAATCTATCAAAATCTTCTACTAATTCTTTTGCTTTCTGGCTATTTGTATATTTGTAGTGTCTTAAGATTATCTCTTTCAAATGTTTTCTATGAGACTGCATATCCTCAGTTGTAATTCTTTCCAAGTTAACAAGCCCCCTATTACAATTATCAAAGAATGTTCTATCCTCATCTAAAACATATGCAAAACCACCGGTCATTCCAGCTCCAAAATTTGCACCAACAGAACCAAGAACAGTTACATGTCCTCCCGTCATATATTCACAACAGTGATCGCCAGCACCTTCAATAACGGCTTTAGCACCTGAATTTCTTACAGCAAATCTTTCACCAGCTCTACCAGAAACATATAATTCCCCACCAGTTGCACCATATAGACAGGTATTGCCTACAAGTGATGGATTTTTTTCAGAAGTAGCATATAGATTATCATTTTTTACAACAATTCTTCCGCCATTCATTCCTTTTCCTACATAATCATTAGCGTCACCATTAATATTTAAGACTAATCCATTTGCATTCCAGCAGCCAAAACTTTGACCGGCAGACCCTTCAAGATTAATAGTAACTGGTTTAATTAAGCCGGCTTCTCCATACTTATCAGCAATGTATCCTGAGATTAAAGCACCAAAAGATCTGTCTGTATTTGATATTTTTGTATCCATTGTGATTGATGTTTTTTCATCTATTGCTTTTTTTGATTGCTTTAAAATTTTTCTAGCTAAGCTACCTTTATCCCATGGCTTATTCTTTTTTTCAGTACAGAAAAATGGTTCAAAAATGGATTCATCTTTATATAAAAGATCACTTAAATCTATTGATTTATATTGTTTATCTAGATCCTTAATCATTTTAAGATATTGTGTTTGCCCAATAATATCTTCTAATTTAGTTACGCCCATATTGCTTAAATGATGTCTTACATCTTCAGCAATATACTGAAAATAATTCATTACGCGTTCTTTTTCACCAACAAAATGATGATTAATTAAGTCATCTCTTTGTGTAGCAACTCCTGTAGCACAATTATTTAGATGACAAATTCTTAAATATTTACATCCCATAGCAATCATTGGACCTGTTCCAAAACCAAAAGATTCGGCTCCAAGAATAGCAGCTTTAATGACATCAAGACCTGTTTTCATCCCACCGTCTGCTTGAAGACGAACTTTGTGTCTTAACCCACTATCCCTTAAACTTTGATGGGCTTCAGCTAGACCAAGCTCCCATGGAGATCCGGCATATCTTATTGATGTTAATGGACTTGCGCCAGTTCCACCGTCATGCCCAGATATGGTTATTAAATCTGCGTAAGCCTTAGCAACTCCAGAGGCAATGGTTCCAACCCCCGGTTCAGAAACTAACTTAACAGACACTAATGCCTTCGGATTAACTTCTTTAAGGTCATAAATTAACTGAGCTAAGTCTTCAATAGAATATATATCATGATGAGGAGGTGGTGAAATAAGAGTTACGCCTGGAGTGGAGTATCTTAGTTTTGCAATCAGTTTATTTACTTTACCTCCAGGTAGTTGACCGCCCTCACCTGGTTTAGCCCCTTGTGCAATTTTAATTTGAAGAACTTCTGCATTTACCAAGTAATGAGGAGTAACACCAAATCTTCCTGAGGCAATTTGTTTGATTTTTGACATCTTTGATGTTCCATATCTTTCTACAGCTTCGCCTCCTTCACCTGAGTTTGAGCGACCACCAAGGGTGTTCATTGCTTCAGCTAGTGTTTCGTGTGCTTTAGGTGATAATGCACCTAAACTCATGCCAGCAGAGTCAAATCTATTTAAAATTTTCTTTTGAGATTCAACTTTCTTTATATCAATTTTTGATTTATGGGTGTTTATTTCTAAAAGATCTCTTAACATTGCGGGAGGTCTTTTATCAACTAAATTTGCATAGTCTTGATATACTTCATATGAGCTAGATGCAACTGCTTCTTGGAGTTTTTTAACTATTTCAGGATTATAGGTATGGTATTCTCCACCATGGATGTATTTTAAAAGCCCGCCAACACTTATATCAGCTAAGTTAGATCTTGCATATTCATTTAGCGATCTAAGTTCTTGATCTAAGTTTTGTAGCGTCTTACCTTTTACCCTGCTCTCTGTATTGGTAAAACATAAATTAACAACATCTTCGTCCAAACCAACTATTTCAAAGAGTTGCGATCCTCTATAGCTGGATATAGTTGATATACCCATTTTTGAAATTATTTTTAATAGTCCTTTATTTACTCCCTTACGATATCGAGAGCAATTTTCATGAGCGTCACCTTTTAGTTCATTTCTATGAGTAAGATCAAGTATTGTTTGATATGCCAAAGTTGGATAAACAGCTGTTGCTCCAAAACCAATTAAACATGCTATTTGGTGAGTGTCTCTAGCAGAAGAAGTTGTAACTATAATATTTGCGTCTGATCTTAAGCCAAGTTTAACTAGGTGTTGATGAACTGCACCAACAGCCAATAAGGCATTTATTGGTAAAAAGCCTTTATCTGGCAAATCTTCAATTAAATGAATTATTGAAGATCCAGATTTAACAGCTTTTTCAACATCTTTTTGTAATTTTTTAATTGCAGATTTAAGGCTAGTACTTTCAGCAAAAACTAAATTGACTTCAGCTGAATTGAAATAAGGATTAGTTATAATTGAATTAAGTTTTCTATAAGACAATACTGGCGATGTTGTCACAAGTCTTTTTGCATGCTCTGGTGTCTCTTCATAAATATTTAATTCAGGCCCATAACATGTTTCCAAGGTCATGACAGCTGCTTCTCTTAAAGAATCAATGGGAGGATTAGTAACTTGAGCAAATTGCTGTCTAAAAAAATCATACAGTTGTCTATGCATTTTGCTCATTACTGCAAGAGCAGTATCATCACCCATAGAACCAGTACCTTCTTGAGAATCAACAGCTAGTGGTTTTATAACCGATGTTCGTTCTTCTTTAAACAATAAAAATAATTTTGTAGATTGAAGAAATTTAGATGATTCAAATTTTTTCAGGCCAGGACCTTCATAAGAATCCAATCTAGATTCAATGTAAATGGCATTATCTTTTAACCATTTTCTATAGGGGTATTTTTGTTTTAACTCATCATCAATAGAATACTCATCAAATATTTTCCCTTTAGAGGTATCTATTGCAAGCATACCACCTGGTGCAACTCTTCCTTTTTGAACAATGTTAGATTCATCAACAGGATTTACACCAGTTTCAGATGCAATTGTGATTATGTTATCTTTATCTAGCTGAAACCTTGCTGGCCTGAGTCCGTTTCTGTCAAGAACACACAATGCCCATTTTCCATCAGCCATAACAATTCCTGCTGGTCCGTCCCATGGCTCCATATGCATAGAGTTATATTCATGGAATCCTCTAACATCAGGATCCAAGGTTTGGATATTTTGCCATGCAGGAGGAAGCACCATTCTTATTGCTCTAAAAATGTCTACTCCGCCTTTTACTAAAAGCTCAATCATATTATCTAGCGATGAGGAATCAGAACCAGTTTCGTTTACAAGCTGCTTGAATTTTTGAATTTTTGGTATTAAAGGTGTTTTGAATTTTGAGGATCTAGCTTTTACCCAATTTCTATTTCCTCTAATGGCATTTATTTCACCATTATGTGCTAATAATCTGAAAGGTTGAGCTAAATGCCATCTTGGACTTGTATTAGTTGAAAACCTTTGATGAAAAACACACGTTGAAGCCCGAAAGCTTTCTTGATTAAGATCAACATAAAATTCTTTAATAGCATTTGGTAACATTAAACCTTTATAAACTATTGTTTTTGATGACATGCTGCATATGTATAATTTTTCGTCATCCATATATATTTCTTCAAGATATTTTCTAGCTTGGATTAAACCTGTCTCAAATACATCTTGATTAAAGTCTTTTTCAGTCGGTTTAATAAACAATTGAAAAATATTTGGTACGCAGCTGTAAGCAATTTCACCTAGGATTTTCTCATTTACTGGCACTTTACGATAAGCTGCAAGAACTAAGTTCTCTGACTTAAGAATTTTTTTAATCTTAGGCAGTAGATTTGAAATATCTTGATTATAAAAAATTTGGCTGATGGCAAAGTGCTCACCAATATCAATATTCTTTTCTTTTAAAACGCTATCAGAAAAGAATTTATGATCAATATCAAAAAGAAGTCCACATCCATCACCAGTTTTACCATCAGAGCCCACTCCACCCCTGTGGGTCATTCTAACTAAAGCATTGATTGAATTAGTAATAACTTTATGAGATTTCACCCCGTTAATATTTGCAATTAAGCCAAATCCACAGTTATCTTTAAATTCTTCTTTTTTTATTAATCCGGGCATGTTTTTATGTGTGTTATATAAATTATATCAGAAAATTATTTCATTTAATTATAAAAAGTGTCATACTTCGTCATACACAGCACACAATTTAATATGAATAACAAAAATAAGCAATATAAGATTGAGAAAGGAGTTTTACTATTTACTCAACCAAGATCTCCATATTTTTATGGCAAGTTAAGAGTGAATGGTAAATACATCACAAAATCATTTGCTCCTGTCGAAGATTATGATGCTGCACTAGAAATGCTTTATAAGTGGAGAGAAGAAATATTTGGAGAAAACAAAAATAAATTCAATATTGGCTCTTCCTCCAATACCACAAACTTCAGGGATGAATATTTATCTCACGAAAAGCTTGATAACGATTTTCAGTTTCTTGACGTTGGGAGATATGATCCTGCGAAAAAAACAGCTGAGGAAAGAAAGATTAGCTTTGTTGAAATTTATGGTGAGTATAATCAAGTTCAGGCCTCAAATCAGGCACACAGATGTTTAGATTGTGGTAATCCATATTGTGAATGGAAGTGCCCTGTTCATAATTTTATCCCTGACTGGTTAAAACTCGTTAATGAAGGAAATATTATTGAAGCAGCAGAGCTATGCCATTCAACTAATAGTTTGCCTGAGGTTTGTGGGAGAGTGTGTCCACAAGATAGATTATGTGAGGGTGCATGTACATTAAATGATGGTTTTGGGGCAGTTACAATTGGATCAACAGAAAAATATATTACTGAAAAAGCATTTGAAATGGGATGGAAACCAGATATGTCTCATAGAAAATGGACTGATAAGAAAGTTGCAATAATTGGAGCTGGTCCTGCAGGAATTGCATGTGCAGATGTTTTAACAAGATCAGGTGTTCACAGTCATGTTTATGATAAAAATGAAGAGATTGGCGGCCTGCTTACATTTGGTATTCCTGAATTTAAACTAGAAAAATCTGTAGTTAAAAGAAGAAGGAAAATTCTTGAAGAAATGGGTGTGAAATTCAACCTTGGCAAAGAAATAGGAAACGATATTCCTTTCAAAAAAATATACGATAGTTACGATGCAGTATTTTTGGCTATGGGTACTTATACCTCTCTTCAAGGTGGTTTTAATGGAGAAAAATTACCTCAGGTGTATAAAGCAATTGATTATTTAATTTCAAATACAAAAAATTTACTCGGATTGAAACAAAAAAAAGAAGATTACATCAATTTAAAAGGTAAAAATGTTATTGTTCTCGGTGGTGGTGATACAGCCATGGACTGCAATAGAACTGCAATAAGGCAGGGAGCTAGCTCTGTTAAATGTTTATATAGAAGAGATGAGTCGAATATGCCTGGTTCTAGGAGAGAAGTTCAAAATGCTAAAGAGGAAGGTGTTGAGTTTGAGTTTAATATTCAACCAATTGACATAGTCGGTGATGATAAAGTTGAGGGTGTCAAAATTGTAAAGACACAATTAGGTGAGCCTGATCAAAATGGTAGAAGAGTGCCAATACCAATACCAGGCTCAGAAACTATATATGAAGCTGATGCAGTTGTAGTTGCATTCGGGTTCAGAGCAAGTCCTTCAGATTGGTTTGGTGACTTTGATATCAATACACAAAAAAATGGACTTGTCATCGCTGAAGAACATCAAGAATACAAATTTCAAACATCAAATAAAAAGATTTTCTCCGGTGGAGATATGGTAAGAGGATCTGATTTAGTAGTCACAGCTATCTGGGAAGGACGTGAGGCAGCAAAAAGTATAATAGAATATGTTTCATGAAAACTTCAGATTCAATATTTTTGAGAGCTCTCAATAAAGAATCTCTAAAAATACCTCCAATTTGGTACATGAGGCAGGCAGGCAGATATATGCCTGAATACAGAGCTGTTAGAAGAAAATTCAAAAATTTCTTAGACATGTGTAAAAATCCAGAGGTATGTTGTGAACTCGCACTTCAACCAATAAATGCATTCAATTTAGATGCATCAATTCTATTCTCTGACATATTAACAATACCAGATGCTTTTGGTTTAGGAGTAGAATTTTTAGAAGGCGAAGGACCGGTATTTAATAATCCAATTAAAACATCAAAAGATATAACCAATCTTCCTGAGTTTAATCCTGAAGATTTATCCTATGTTTACAAAGCTGTATTTAATATTAAAAGCGCTCTTCCATCAAATATTCCTCTTATAGGATTTTGCGGTAGTCCATGGACTTTGGCAGCATATTCAATAGAAGGCAAATCCTCTAAAGACTTTAATTACACTAAAAATTTTATACAGCAAAACAAAGATAGCACTCATCTGTTTTTAGAAAAGTTAACAAATGCTTGTTTTCAATACTTAAAAAAACAAGTTCATGCAGGAGCAGATGCAATACAAATATTTGATTCATGGGCTAATCTATTAAATGAGGAAGAATACGATCTTTATTCCATGTGCTATATCAAAAAACTTATTGCACTGTTGAAAGAGGATGAAGAAACATCAAAGATACCAATTATTTTATTTGCAAGAGATCCAAGTTTTAGCACAAACAAAATGACTGAATCAAACTCAGACTGTCTTAGTCTTTTCTGGAACATTGATAAGATAGATAAATCATATCTGCAAGGCAAAGTTGCACTTCAAGGCAACCTAAACCCAAAAATTCTTCTTGAAGATGATAATCTTATCAAGGCAGAGTTAAATAAAGTGCTTAATATATTCTCTAATTATCCAGGCTATATATTTAATTTGGGGCATGGAATCACACCAGATATAGATCCAGATAAAATTAAATTCCTTACAGAGCTAATAAGGTCTCAATAAAATTTACTTTTTTTCAGGCCAAAGTCTTATCAAACCTTCTTGAGCACAAGAAGCAACTAGCTCACCTGACTTAGAAAATATAGAACCTCTTGAAAAGCCTCTTGCATTTCTAGTGATAGGACTATCTATTGAATATAAAAACCAATCATTTAAATCAAGTTTTTTATGGAACCATATTGCATGATCCAAACTAGCATTTTGAAGATTTTTGGTTAAAAAATTCACGCCAACAGAATTATTGGCTGCTGCTATTAGACCCATGTCTGATATATATAAAAGAAATGCTTGCTGGATAACCTGATCATCTGGAATTATGCCTTTTGGTTTAATCCAAGTATTTTTATAAGGCGGCATTCTCTTTGGTTCAAAGTAATCTTGAATTTCAACCGGCCTCATTTCAATTTCTCTTTGCTTCAAAAACATAGGCATATCTTTGCCATCAATATTAAGCTTTTTAAGTATTATTTCTCTAATTTCTATTTCGTCTTTTAGCTCTTCTGGAGAAGGAACATCTGGAATTGAAATTTCATGCTCTAAACCGTCCTCGTCTTTTTGGAATGAGATAGAGCAGCTGAATATAGCTTCTCCATCTTGCAAGGCTTTTACATTTCTTGTGGTAAAACTCTTTCCGTTCCTTATTCTGTCAACAGTAAATATGATTGGTTTATCCATATTACCAGGTCTTAGAAAATAAGAATGAAAGGAGTGAGCATAATGTTCTACATCAATTGTTTTGTATGCAGCAATCAACGTTTGAGCCATTACCTGTCCACCAAATACTCTTCCCCACCCAACATTCTTGCCAGTCCAGCTATAAATGTCTCTATCTACTTTATTTAATCTAAAGAGGCTTAAAGATTTTTCTATGGAGTTTTTTTCTTCGGTCATTATATGTTTTTAGCAATAAATTATTTTAAGCTGAGCTCTAATTATAGTGGTTTATCTTACATGGTATGTAAAAAAACTAGAACTTTCATATTTCAAAAAGTATGATGTCATACCTAACTCACTTAATATTAAATAATGACTGTTAATAAAAGCATTGAATTGGCTCTAAAACCAAACGAAAAAATAGAGGTATCTGACATTTTCAAAATTGATACAAAGATGTCAGTTAAGCGATTTAAAGAAAAAACAGAATGGGTTCCAGAAATTGATGAAGGTTACATTTTTGACAAAGAAACAACATTATCAATTTTAGCAGGCTTTAGTCATAACAGAAGAGTAATGATTCAAGGCTTTCATGGTACAGGTAAATCTACTCATATAGAACAAATTGCTGCACGCTTGAACTGGCCTTGTGTAAGAATTAATTTAGATAGTCATATAAGCAGAATAGATTTGCTTGGCAAGGATGCAATAAAACTTAAGGACGGAAAGCAAATAACTGAATTTCAAGAGGGCTTGCTCCCATGGTCTATACAAAATCCAGTTGCGCTTGTTTTTGATGAATATGATGCAGGAAGACCAGATGTAATGTTTGTAATACAAAGAATCCTTGAGGTAGAAGGTAAGTTAACGCTACTTGATCAAAATAAAGTAATTGAGCCTCACCCCTCTTTTAGATTATTTGCTACTACTAATACTGTAGGTCTTGGAGATGTGACTGGCTTGTACCACGGAACACAACAAATTAATCAGGGTCAGATGGATAGATGGCATATCTTATCCACCTTAAATTATCTTGATGTTAATCAAGAACTTAAAGTGGTTTTATCTAAAGTTGGAGATATGAAAACAACCAAACATCAGGAGGTCATTAGAAATATGATTAAACTTGCAAATCTAACAAGAAATGGTTTTGCTAATGGAGATATATCAACACTAATGTCACCTAGAACAGTTATATCGTGGGCTCAGAACTATAAAATTTTTAAGGATATAAGAGATTCCTTTAAATTGACGTTCTTAAATAAATGCGATGATTTAGAAAAACCAATTGTTAATGAGTATTTCCAAAGATGTTTTGATATTGATATTAACGAAAGCTCTTAAAATTCTATGAGTTGGGTAAAACACAGGGATAAGTTACATGAAGCAGCGCTTTCATCCATAAAGTCAATTTCAAAAATTAAGACTCTTACCTCTAAAAATGGTATTCCACAAAGACCACCTTCCTTTAATCAAGCAATATTAACTTCAACACCACGCTCTACAAAAGATTTACCATCATGGAGAGGAGAAGCTGATTTTCAAGCTTTTTGGTATTTATTTCATAAAACTAAGCCTGATATTGATCTTAGTATGCCTGCACGAATTGTTTTTAATGAGCTTGAGATGTCACGTGTTGAAATTTTGGGATCTAGCTATTACAAAGGTTCTCAAACTAATATTACTGAATATCTTAAAACAATAAATATTGATGATAAAAAATCGCCACATTATTTAGCTTTATGCTCAAATCTTTGGCTTAAGGATGCTTGTGGCATACATTTATCTGCATCATTGAAGAAGCTTTTAAAAGAATTTAATGAAGAATATGTTGTAAACAATGCGTTAGATAATGTTAAAAATTACTTAATTTCTTCATTAAACGATCAAGATAAATTTCAAAAAGCTTCCTTGGATTTTTTGAGAAAAATAAAACTTCTTAAATCTATTAAAGATAACAATATTGAGGAGGAGGAAGAAGCAATAGAGTCACCAGGAAGTACAGATGATATTGAAGATGAAACTGAGAGCTCTAATAACAATGAATTGGGAGATGGTGAAGCATCCCTGGATGATTTAAACATGGATTACGAAAATATCGAGCAGACCTCAGAAATGACAGATGGTACTGCTGTTGACGAGGAAATTGATGTGCTGGCTTACCCAAATAATGACTATGTCCTTGCTAATAAAAATTATTCTATATTCACCAAAGAATATGATGAAATAATTGAAGCAAGAGATCTTACAACTCCTGATGAGGCTATTAGACTTAGAACACAATTAGATAACCTAATAAAACCATATCAAACTACTATAGGAAGGCTAGCAAATAAACTACAAAGATTATTGTTAGCTCAACAAAATACGAGCTGGAATTATAATCTTGAGGAAGGAATGCTCGATACTGCAAGGCTTCATAGAGTAATAGCAAAACCAGGATATCCGTTAAGTTTTAAACAAGAAACTGAAAATAATTTTAAAGATACTATTGTTAGTCTGTTAATAGATAATTCAGGCTCCATGAGAGGTAGGTCAATAAGTCTAGCAGCAATTTGTACAGACATAATTGGTAGTACTTTAGAGCGATGCCAAATTAAAACAGAAATTTTAGGCTTTACTTCAAAAAACTGGAAAGGTGGAGATTCAAAACAAAAATGGATAAAGCAAGGTAGTCAAATGAATCCTGGTCGACTGAATGACATTCGACATATTATCTATAAAAGTGCGGATAACAGCTGGAGAAGATCTAGAAAACACTTTGGCACTATGCTAAGGGAGGGTCTTTTAAAAGAAAATATAGATGGTGAAGCATTGATTTGGTCGCACGAAAGACTAATTTCTAGAAATGAGGACAGAAGAATCCTTATTGTTATATCAGATGGAGCTCCAGTTGATGATAGTACCCTATCTGCAAATAATGAAGAATATTTAGATAACCACCTTAAAAAAGTTATTTTTGAAATCGAAAATGATAGTCCAATTGAATTACAAGCAATCGGAATTGGGCATGATGTGACAAAGTATTATAAGAATGCCATTACTATAAATAGAGCTGAAGAACTTGGTGAGGTTCTTCTTGATCAGTTAACAAAACTTTTCAAGAATTAATTTCTATATTAAAATGCTCTAATGTTTACAGTGTAAACATTAAGTTGGAGTATAAATGAAAATTAAAAAACAAGACGGGCCACCAAAGGATTTATTATATTTTGATGACGAGGTTAATTTAACGCCATTACAGGTAGAAGACGTAGTTGAAATATTTAATACTCCTCTAACTGGTTCATATAATTGGGACTATACCGTAGCTGATAATAGGATTAAAAAGCTTTATGAGCTTGGCAAAGAATTAAATTGGAATGGATCAATAGATCTTAAATGGGATTACACCCACCCTGCTGACCAAAAAATTATTGAGCCTGATGAGCAGCTTCCACACGAAACTCTTGAGGCATATGAAAATCTTACTGAGGAAGAAAAAATCTTATTCGATCGTCACTCAACTGCAGAATTAATGAGTCAATTTTTGCATGGTGAACAAGGGGCGCTTTTAGTTGCTTCACAATTAGCATCCTGTGCGCCTACCTATAATGCAAAACTATATGCTGCATCACAAACATTTGATGAAGCAAGGCATGTTGAAGTTTTCAATAGATATCTTCAAGAAAAAATAGGTATTCATTATCCAATAAACCCTGCTCTAAAAACTTTACTCGATAAAATTCTTACAGATGAGCGCTGGGACTTAAAATTTATTGGTATGCAAATAATCATTGAAGGCTTAGCTCTAGCTGCCTTCCAAATGTTAAAAACTATAACCAAGGACCCTCTGCTGAAACAATTATTGCATTATGTAGTTAGAGATGAAGCTAGACATGTTACTTTTGGAATTAATTATCTTGAGGACTATATTAAGACTCTTTCTCAAGAGGAAATTGAAGACAGAGCTGAGTTTGCATATGAGGCCTGTGTTATTTCCAGAGAGAGGTTAATAAATACCAAATCAGAACAAAGATTTTTAGGGATGTCCCCTGAGGAAGCAAGAGAATTTCAATTAAATACTGCAACTTTTGATATGTTCAGAAATTTCTTATTCTCAAGAGTGATACCTAATCTCTCAAGAATAGGACTTTTAACTGAAAAAGTTCGTCCAAAATTTGAAGCGCTTGGATTGCTTGAATATGAGCATGCTCCTGATGATTTTGAATGCGATTGGACTGAACTAAAAAAACCGTTAGAAGCTTTTGATAAAATTCCTGAAGCAATTTAACTTAGTTGTGCTCTTGCTAAACTAAAAGCCTATAACTGGGTTTAAATTTGTATTAGTGACCATACCTATTTAATATATCTTTAAAAATTAAGGAGAAAAAATATGTCTAGACACTCAGCTATTAATAGATTTGGAAGGTCTACTAATCCAGCATTTGGTAGAGGCTTTGATTCAGCATCATACAGCGCTACTCTTGATGAAAAAATGACTCTTGATGGTGCTGTTAATAAAACAGGTATTCTACTTGCCTTATGTTTTTCTGGTGCCTTTATAGGATGGAATATTCCTACTTTAATCTGGCCTGCTGCGATTGTTGGTTTCATTTTGGCATTAGTGACTATTTTTAGAAATCCATCAAAAGCAAGATCAACTGCACCTTTATATGCTTTGGCTCAAGGCATTTTCCTTGGTGGGATTACATTGATGTATGAAAATATGTTTGATGGTATAGCAATTCAAGCAATTGGCTTAACTTTTGGAATACTGGCTTCATTGTTAATGTGCTATAAGAGTGGGTTAATAAAACCAACTGAAAATTTTAAGTTAATGATGGTTGCAGGCATTGGTGGTATTTTCTTGCTTTATCTGGTTAATTTTATAATGATGTTTTTTGGCTCGGGTATAAGTCTACTATCTCCAACAAACGGATCTTTAATGAGTATTGGGCTTTCTGTAGGTATCGTTTGTTTTGCGTCTTTATCCCTTGTTCTAGACTTTGACTTTATTGAAGAAGGTGCTGAAAAAGGTATGCCAAAGTATATGGAATGGTATGGTGCTTTCTCTCTAATGGTTACTCTTATTTGGCTTTATCTAGAGATACTAAGATTGATAGCTAAAATGAGAAGCCGATAGTTTGTGAATACAATTATATTTGGTGCCCTAGCCATAATATCCTTATTTATTTTCTTTAACCTAGGAAAAGTAAAGGCCTCAAGGAAACAATTAGATAGGACTAACAGAATTAATAGATTTGGTAACCAAGAATCCAATAATATTATTGAAGGTGAGTCTGTAGAGATTAAGAATGAAGATAAGCAATAATTATACAATTATATTTCTATTAACATTTGTATTTCAATTATCGGCAAATACTGCGCCTATCATTCAGCCAGGAGCCCCAGGGGAAGAATCAAAAATACTTGATGCTGAGTTAGCTTCTAATATTGCAGGCACATCATATACTTTAGCTGATATTAAATTCTTACAAGGAATGATTATTCATCATAAGCAAGCTATATTAATGTCGAAACTTGCTGGTAAAAGAACTAATAACAAAATAATTCTTGATTTAGCTAATCGTATTGATGTTTCCCAGGTAGATGAAATAGATTTTATGGAATCTTGGCTAAAATCAAAAGGTGAAATGCACCATAAATCGAAACATAACCATCATATGCATATCAAAATGTCTGGAATGGCAAGTGAAGCTCAGCTTAAAAAGCTAAAAAATTCAAATGCTACTGACTTTGATAGGCTATTTCTTCAGCTTATGATTGCTCATCATGACGGCGCATTAGAAATGGTTGATGAATTAAAGAAATACCCTGGGTCAGCAAATGAACCTCTTCTAAATGAATTCGTATCCGATCTTATAAATGATCAAGGTGTAGAAATTGAAAGAATGAATTCTATTGCTGTAAATCTATCAGATGATCCAAGGGCTGGACTGTCTCCAGGTTTATATATTGCTGATGAGGCTATCTTAAATCTTGAATTAATTGCTTCATTAAAGAAACCTACTGGTTTTTATGACTCAAAGGACCTTGCCCAAAAAGGAGTTGAGGATCCTACTATAGATCTTGACGAAGAAAAGGAGTTAACAACTATAGAAAAATCAAGAGCATTAAAATCTCCTATCTTGGATTTTGCGAATACCGATATGGCTTTCAGAGATAACTTATTGGTCGCCGGAAATTATCATGGTTTTAATATGTACAAGATAAATAGAAATGGAGTGCCAAACTTAATATCATCGATAGTTTGTCCTGGAGGACAGGGTGATGTATCAATAGTCGGGAATATATTAATAATGTCAGTTGAGCAGACAAGAAGCAGGCTTGATTGTGGTTTACAAGGTGTTTCGAGAGATGCTAGTCCGGATAGGTTTAGGGGTATTAGAATTTTTGATATTACAGATCTTGAAAATCCAATTCAAGTTGCTGCTGTGCAAACTTGCAGAGGCTCACATACCCATTCTGTTGTGGAAGGTCCAACTGAGGATAATAAAATAATTATTTATAACTCAGGTACTGCCAGTGTAAGAGATGAAGAAGAAATGAAAGAGTGTATCGGAGATATAGCTGGAGATAATAGAACAGCTCTATTTAGAATAGATGTTATTGAAATACCAATTGATAGTCCTCACGAATCAAGAATAGTTAGTAGTCCTGCAGTTTTTGCCGATCCAGAAACTGGTGTGCTTGGTGGTCTTTGGATTGGAGGAGATCATGGAGATGATACTCAAGAAACAAGTCCTACAGACCAATGTCATGATATAACAGTATTTCCATCAAAAAATATTGCTGCTGGAGCTTGTTCTGGAAATGGCATTCTTTTTGATATAAGTGATCCATATAACCCTACAAGATTAGATGTTGTTACAGATATAGGTTTTGCATATTGGCATTCTGCTACCTTTAACAATGATGGTTCTAAAGTAATTTTTACTGATGAATGGGGCGGCGGTGGCAGAGCGAGATGTAGAGCTTGGGATCCTCTTGACTGGGGAGCTGATGCTATTTATGACATAGTTGACAATAAACTTGAATTTAGAAGTCATTATAAAATGCCTGCTCCACAAGTAGAAACTGAAAATTGTGTAGCTCACAATGGTTCGATAATTCCAATTCCTGGTCGTGATATTTTTGTTCAAGCATGGTATCAAGGTGGGATTTCTATAATGGATTTTACTGATTCATCAAACCCAAAAGAAATAGCATACTTTGATAGAGGTCCAATTGATAAAGATATCCTAATTACTGGAGGTTATTGGTCTGCATACTATTATGATGGTTACATTTATGGTACTGAAATTACTAGAGGTCTTGATGTCTTTAAACTCGTGCCGAGTGATCACATAAGTAAAGAAGAAATTGACCAAGCTGCAAACGCATACCCCTTAGATGGTCCCATGGTTTTTAATCCACAACAACAAATACCAATGGTATGGCAAGAGACAAATGCAAGTAGATAAAATTTAATTATGCTTATAAAAATTGCTTTTGACTTTGGAATTACTAATACCGATATTGTCATTCAAAAAAATAATCAAATGGAATTTTATTCATTTCCATCGGAAAAAGTTGAAACTTCATTTATCTTAAAAATTCTCAATGATTTAAAAGTTGATATAAATCAAGTAACTAATATTGCTGTTACCGGTGGAAAATCTAGTGATCTTGAAGATACTATTGATTCAATACCATTAGTAAAAATTAATGAAGTTCAAGCAATAGGTTATGGCGCTAGAGAGCTATATGAAATAAAAGATTCTAAATTTATGGTAGTAAGTACTGGAACAGGTACTGCCTGTGTTGGTTATCTAAATAAAAAATTTACTCATTTGGGTGGAATATCTATCGGAGGCGGGACATTGCAAGGTTTATCAAAACTAACTATAGATACAAACAAGCCAAATGAAATTGAAGAATTGGCTATTATTGGTGATAAAAATAATCTAGATTCATTAATTGGTGAAGTTGTAAATAATATTGGAGCTCTTGACCCAGAGATAACAGCCTCTAATTTTTCTAAAGCTAGAAATAGTTCTAATTTAAGTAACAATGATATAGCCTCCTCTTTATCTAACATGGTCGGAGAAGTTATTGGAACTGTAGCCTATCTAAATGCTTTACTTCTAGGTGTCGATAATATCTATTTCATTGGGAGAGTCTCTACATTAAATACAGTTAAAAATGGAATAGAAAAAAGACTTAATTTGGCTGGTGTCAAAGGCAATTACATGAAAAACCAGGGTTTTGGAAACGCCATTGGTGCTATTGCATATTTAAATGCTAATACCTAAAATGTAAATAATTAACAATATTTTCAATGATAGTTACAGACAAATCTTCGATTATTACTTTTGCAATACCAGTTTTCATGCTGCTTATTCTTATTGAGTACTGTTATGGTGTGTATAAGGGTAAAAGCAACTATAGGTTAAATGATACCTTTACAAGTTTATCAATTGGAATGATTAGTAGATATCCAACCATGCTCAATCTTGGCATGCAAAGTCTAATTTTTGTCTATATCAGTAAATATTTTAATGTTGGACTCTTGTCAGTTAAAAACCCTTTTACTTGGATTATTGCATTTCTTCTATACGACCTTTCTTATTACTGGATGCATAGAATGCATCATGAAATAAAAATTTTATGGGCAACTCATAGTGTTCATCATCATGGTGAGGAATTTAATCTATCTACAGCTTTGAGACAAACAAGTACTGGTTGGCTATGGAAATGGGTTTTTTATCTACCAATGATTTTCCTTGGAGTGCCAGGAGAGGTATTTATAACTGTGGCAGGTATTAATTTGGTGTATCAATTTTGGGTTCATACTGAGCATATAGGCCATCTAGGTTTTTTAGAGAAAATATTTATTACCCCAATGAATCACGGCATTCATCACGCTAAAAATAAAGAGTATATTGATGCCAACTATGGTGGAGTATTCATTATATGGGATCGTATGTTTGGGACATATATTCCAAGAGATCCTGAAATAAAGCCTATTTATGGAACTGTAAGTGCGCTTAAGAGTTGGAATCCTATATGGGCAAATTTTCAAATTTTTACAACTATATTTAAAGACTCCATAAAAACTAAAAAACTAAGCGATAAGATTAAGGTATGGTTTTCAAAAACTTACTGGAGACCTGATGATTGTATAGAAGAAAAAGATTCAAATGATTTTTATCTAAAATATAATCCTGAGATCTCATCAGATATAAAGATTTTTAGCTTTTTGCAGCTTATATTTACTGGCACGGTCTCAACTTCAGTTTTATTTTTCTTGTCTCAAATTACATATAACGAAATCTTTATATATGCTATTGCTATAACTGCTTTGAGCTCAATGACTGGTCTTTTGTTAGAAGGTAAAAAGTATATGTATTTTGTAATATTAATGTTTTCAGTTTTAGGTATTTTAAGTATTGAATTATTTGGAGTGCTTAATATAAATCTTCTTTCAACAACACTTCTAAGCAGTCAGCTATATGTGAATATTCTTTTAGTATGCCTTGTTTATATTTATCAAAGCTACCAAGGTTTTTCAGCAGCAAAAGTAAGATAATCAGATTAAGAAATAATTTTAGCAGGAACTCCAGCGACGGTAGTGTTTTCTGGAACATCCTTAAGTACAAGACTGCCAGCTGCTACAATTGCACCCTCTCCTATTGTAATGTCACCAAGAATAGTGCTAGCAGCAAAAATTGATGCACCTTTTTTAATATTTGGATGCCTTTTTCCTGATTCAAAACCTTTGCCACCTAAAGTTACTCCTTGAAAAATTGAAACCTCAGATTCAATCTCACAAGTTTCACCAATGACAACACCGGTAGCATGATCAATCATAACTGCTCCCCCAATTTTTGCAGCTGGATGGATATCTACTCCAAAGACTTCTGAAGCTCTGTTTTGAAAGAAAAGCGCCATAGTGTGACGATCGTTATTCCACAAACAATGTGCCGCCCTATAAGTTGCTAAGCCTAAAAAGCCCTTATAAAAAAGTAATGGTGTGGAAAAATATTTACAGGCTGGATCATGATCCATAAAAAACTTTATATCTTCTTCTAGATTTTTTTCTATATCTTTACAATCTCTATAAACTTCTATAATAAATTTTTTTATATCCATCGCAGATAAAGCATCGCTATGCAGTTTGGAGGCTAGAATTGATGCGACTGCGCCGATTAAATCTTTTTGCGATAAAACAAGTGAATATAAAAAAGAGCCAAGAGAAGGTTCTGCTTCAACTCTTAGCTTAATCTCATCTTGAATTTTGGTCCATAAATCTTTATCCATACGGTAAGGATTATAAGCTTATTGAAATAATATAAAAGCTCAGGTGCTATAAAAGCACCTGAGTATTATTTATTGAACGTCAAACCTATCAGCATTCATCACCTTGTTCCATGCTGAAATAAAGTCACCAACAAATTTATCTTCAGCATCGCTGGATGCATAAACTTCTGATATTGCTCTTAATTGAGAATTTGATCCAAAAACTAAGTCAGATCTAGTAGCAGATCTAACTTTATCACCGTTTAATCTATCAAATGCTTCATAAGAGTTTCCAGTTCCGTTAGGCTTCCATTGAACAGACATATCTAACAAAGTGTCAAAGTAATCATTCGTCATTGTATTTGTATCGCTTGTAAAAATACCATGGCCACTTGAACTAATGCCTAAAGATCTCATTCCACCAAGCAATACTGTCATTTCTGGTGCAGTTAAATTTAACAATTGTGCTTTATCTAACATCATTTCCTCTGGAGTAACATTGATACCTGATTTGTGGAAGTTTCTAAAACCATCCGAATGTGGCTCTAGCACATCAAATGATGCGGCATCAGTTTGATCTTCAGTTGCGTCTCCTCTACCTGGAGTGAATGGAACTTTTTTTCCAGTTGCCATTTCAATACCAACATTACCAGCCAGAACTATAACATCTGCAATTGAGACTCCAGTCTCACTAGAAATAGTCTCATAAATACCTAAAACTTTTTCTAGTTGATTTGGTTTATTTACTTCCCAATCTTTTTGAGGAGCTAATCTAATTCTTGACCCGTTAGCACCACCTCTCATATCAGAATGTCTATATGTTGATGCGCTTGCCCATGCTGTTTCTACCATTTCTTGAATGGTGAGATCGCTGTTTTTAATTTTCTCTGAAACTGCCTCAACATCATAGTCTGTATTCCCAGCTGGAACAGGATCCATCCATATTCTCTCCTCGCTTGGGACTTCCGGACCAACGTATCTTGTTTTAGGCCCCATATCTCTATGTAAAAGTTTGAACCAGGCTTCAGCAAAAGCATCTGCGAATTCGTCAGGATTTTCGTGGAAGTGTTTAGAAATTTTTCTATACTCAGGATCTTCACGTAAAGCCATATCAGCAGTTGTCATCATTGTTGGAACTTTGATAGACGAATCTTCTGCATCTGGTGCTAGATCTTCATCTTTAGGATTAATTGCATGCCATACTTTTGCACCTGCTGGAGTATCAACTAATTCCCATTCATACCCAAATAGTAAATCGAAATATCCATTATCCCATTGTGTAGGATTTGCAGTCCATGCACCTTCAAATCCACTAGTAATAGTATCTCTACCCTTACCGGAAGCATATGAACTAGTCCAACCAAATCCCATTTCTTCTAAATTAGCACCTTCAGGCTCTACTCCAACATTAGTATCCGGTCCTGCACCGTGTCCTTTACCAAAAGTATGTCCACCGGCAACTAAAGCTACTGTTTCATAATCATTCATTGCCATTCTTCCAAATGTAGTTCTTATATCATGAGCACTAGCCAAAGGATCAGGATTGCCATCTGGCCCCTGAGGGTTAACATAAATTAATCCCATTTGAACCGCACCAAGCGGCATGTCCAAAGATTCTCTCACATCATTATTTTCATAGCGTTCATTCTCTAGCCATTCTTTTTCTAAACCCCAATGAATATCATCTTCTGGTGCCCAAATGTCTGGACGGCCACCACTAAAACCAAAAGTTTTTCCACCCATTGATTCAATAGCTACATTACCAGCAAGGATTAACAAATCAGCCCAGCTAATTTTTTGTCCATATTTTTGTTTAATTGGCCATAACAATCTTCTAGCTTTATCAAGATTTCCGTTATCTGGCCAGCTATTGAGAGGAGCAAATCGTTGGGCTCCAGTTCCTCCGCCTCCACGCCCATCTGTACTTCTATATGTACCAGCTGCATGCCAAGTCATCCTAATAAAAAACGGTCCGTAATGGCCGTAATCTGCCGGCCACCAATCTTGTGAGTCAGTCATTAAGTTATTAAGGTCTTTTTTAAGAGCATCGTAATCAAGCTTTGAAAACTCTTCTACATAATCAAACCCATCTTCCAGTGGATCAGACTTGCTATCATGTTGATGCAAAATATTTAAATTTAGATTATTTGGCCACCAATCTCTTACAGATGTGCTGTTCTCACTACTGTTGGTAGCTGCAGCCCCATGCATTACAGGGCATTTACCTTGTGTTTCGTTACTCATTTTTCCTCCAAAGAATTGTGCTTAAATTTGAGTTACTTAATACTTTAACTAATTTTTATATATTGATAAATATACTATTAATGTACTTTATGTTCGATTAAAATGTATATAAATGATCTCTATAA
>MDSV01233454.1_pt1 | contig 25296 bp, 21 predicted proteins | sample 810851 | NCBI WGS metagenome assembly MDSV01 (sample SAMN05326640, study PRJNA326480) | marine metagenome | isolation source: seawater | place: Atlantic Ocean: North East | collected 2012
AATAAACATTTTTTTATTTTTATAACTAGTATATAAATGAAAATTCTCTCTTATGAATAACATAGATAATTTAATTAAAAACCTTAACAAAGAACAAAAAGAAGCAGTGCTTAGCACAGAAGGGCCTAATTTAATTGTGGCTGGAGCTGGGTCGGGAAAAACAAGAGTTTTAACAACTAGGCTCATACATATTATTAATCAAAAAAAAGCATGGCCTAATCAAATCTTATGTGTGACTTTTACTAATAAAGCCGCAAAGGAAATGCAAAATAGAGTTATGGAATACGTTAAAGGAAATTCCAATGCTATCCCTTGGCTAGGGACATTTCATTCTATAAGTGTAAAAATTTTAAGGAGACACGCTGAAGCTTTAAAATATAAAAGTAATTTTACCATATTAGACACAGATGACCAAAAAAAATTAATTAGGAATATCGTTAAAGGAGAAGACTTAGATGCCAAAAAATTTTCACCACAATTAATTTTGTATCATATAGATCAATGGAAAAATAAAGGTCTTTTACCTAAAGATGTAAAAATAAAAAAAGGGGGCACCATAATTAAATCAATTTTAAAAGTTTATGATATATATCAAAATAAAACTAAAGACCTGAATGCTTTTGATTTTGGTGATTTAATTCTATTTTCTGTTAAACTTTTTGAAGAACATAAGGACATTAGAGAAATTTACCAAAACAATTTTAAATATATTTTAGTTGATGAATTTCAGGATACTAATTTTATTCAAAATAAATGGTTGAATTTACTTGTAAACGATAATGAAAATATTTGTTGCGTTGGCGATGACGATCAATCAATTTATAGCTGGAGAGGTGCAGAAATTAAAAACTTTCTTACATTCGATAAAATTTACAAAAATTGTAAAGTTTTTAAATTAGAACAAAACTATAGATCTACAAAAAATATTTTAGAAACTGCATCAAATTTAATTTCAAATAATTCAAATAGAGTAGGAAAAAAATTATGGTCTTCAGCTAATCAGGGTGAGAAAGTAAAACTTAATTGCTATAGAACAGGTAAAGAAGAAGCACAAGGTATTAGTGATATTATTGAAAAACAAATAAAGAAAAAATATTCTCTTAATGATGTTTCGATATTAGTTCGAGCTATTTATCAAACTAGAGAATTTGAGGAAAGATTTCTTCAATTAGGAATAGGCTATCGAGTATTGGGAGGTATTAAGTTTTATGAAAGAGCCGAAATTAAAGATGCGGTATCTTATTTAAGAATAATTAATCAAAAATTTGATGATTTAGCTTTAGAAAGGGTAATTGGTAGCCCTAAGAGAGGTGTTGGTGAAAGTACATTAAATCAAATATATTCATTTGGTAAAATCAATAAATTATGTCTCGAAGACTCAATAATTAAAATTATAGAAAAAGGAGAATTTAAACCCAAAATAAAGTCAACGCTTCAACAATTAATTAATATAATTCATAAGTGGCGTAAAGACTCATCAAAAATGAGTCATTCTGATCTGTTAAAATTAGTTTTAGATGAGTCAGGATATTCATCAATGTTAAAAAATAAAAAGGATTTAGAAAATGAAAATCGATTAGAAAATTTAAAAGAACTGCTTAGGGCAATGCAAGATTATGATAATTTACAAAATTTTTTAGAACATGTTGCTTTAGCTACTTCGATAGATCAAGAGTGGGAGGGTGCAAAGGTAAATTTAATGACTATGCATGCAGCAAAAGGTTTAGAGTTTGACGTTGTTTTTCTTCCTGGATGGGAAGAGGGTTTGTTTCCACATCAAAAATCTTTAGAGGAAAAAGGAGATTTTGCCTTAGAGGAGGAAAGGAGGTTGGCCTACGTTGGAATTACAAGAGCAAAAAAAGAGGCATTTTTATCTTTTGCAATGAAAAGAGCATTTCATGGAGATTGGATGGATACATTACCATCAAGATTCATTAATGAGATACCTGAAGATAGTATGGAAAAAAACGAAGTAGGCGTTCATGAGACAGATGAATTTGAATTTAACCAAGATAATTCCATTGAATTTGACGAAGAATTTAGAAGCCCTGGATGGGATAGATATAGAAAAAATAAACTTTTAAAATGGAAAAAATAAAAAAATTAAGAAAACTTTTTAAAAAAGAAAAAATTGATGGTTATATAATTCCAAAAAATGATGAATTTTTTGGAGAATACACTTCTGTATATAATGATAGGCTTAAATATATTTCAAATTTTTCAGGCTCTTACGGTTTTTCTCTTATTTTAAAAAATAAAAATTATCTATTTGTAGATGGGAGATATACTTTACAAGCTAATAAACAAAGTGGTAGATTTTTTAAAATTATTACGTTTCCGAATAAATTGCCTAAAGATATTTTAAAAAATAGAAAAATACGTATAGGTTTTGATCCAAAATTATTTACAAACAAAATTCTTGATGTTTTTTTTGTGAACAAAAATTCAAAATATGTACCAATAAAAAGGAATTTAGTCGATAAAATTTGGAAAAGAAAAATAAAAATTAATAAAAATAAATTTTTTATTTTACCTCACCGATCTGTAGGAGCTAGTTTTAAATCTAAAATAAAAAAAATTTCTTCCAATCTTAGAAAAAAAAGAGCTGATTACCAATTTATTACTGCATGTGAAAATAGTGCTTGGTTGCTTAATTTAAGAGGACGAGATACAGAGTATTCACCAATTCCGAATTGTTTTATTTTAATTGATAAAAATAGAAATATTCAACTCTTCTGTGATTTGAAAAAAATAACTAAATCTTTAAAAAAAAAATTTAATAAATTAAAATTCATAAATATCAAATCAATCGAAAGAACACTTTCAAAAATTAATAAAAAAAAATTTATAATTGATAAAAATTCCTGCTCACAAATGTATGAAAATATTATAGCTAAAAATAATAAGATATTAAATTTTTCAGATCCTATTTATTTTTTAAAATCAATAAAAAGCAAAATAGAAATTGATAATATCAAAAAGGCTCATTTATATGATGGTTCAGCACTCACAAAATATCTTTTTTGGCTTAAAAAAAATTTTAAAAAGAAAAAAATTACTGAAATAAGTGCTTCAAAAAAATTACTTGAATTAAGAAAAAAAAATAAAAAGTTTAAATTCTCAAGTTTTCCAACAATCTCGGGATCTGGTCCTAATGGTGCAATTATTCACTATAAAGCAACTAGACAAACTAACAGAAGATTAAATAAAGGAGATATTTATTTAGTGGATTCTGGTGGTCAGTATGAATTTGGAACTACTGATGTAACACGAACTATTTCTCTTGAAAATTCAAATAAAAGAGTCAAAAATATTTTTACAAGAGTTTTAAAAGGTCATATTGCTGTTGCAAATTATAAACTAAAAAATAATACATGTGGTTCAAACATCGACGGAATGGCTAGGAAATATTTAAAACAAATAGGATTAGATTATTCACATGGAACTGGACATGGGGTAGGATATTTTTTAAATGTTCACGAAGGTCCTCACGCAATATCAAAAAATAATAAAATAAAATTTCATGAAGGTATGGTTGTCTCTAATGAACCTGGTTATTATGAAAAAGATAATTTTGGTATTCGAATTGAAAATTTAATTTACGTAAAAAAAGAAAAAAGAGGAAAATATTTCGAAAATTTAACAATTGCACCAATCGACAAAGACTTGATTGATAAAAGTTTTTTAAATAGAAAAGAGAAAAATTGGCTTAATAATTATCACAAAGTAGTTTTTAATAAATTGAATAAAACAATGAATAAATTAGAAAAATTGGAACTCAAAAAGGCATGTTCAGCTATTTAAAATTTTATTCCATTCTTTTTCTTGTATTATCTTAATATTTAATTTTTTTGCTTGATCAATTTTTTTTTTTGTTGGTTTAGACTCTCCTACTACTAATATATCAAGTTTTTTTGAAATAGATCCAAGAACTTTTCCTCCATTTTTTTCAGCAATGGCTTTAGCCTCAGACCTACTCATATTTTGAAAGCCCCCGGTGAACATTAGCCTTTTATCAGAAAATTTACCTTCAAAATTTTGATTAGAGTAATTCTTAATATTCAAATTATTTATTAAATTTTTAATATATTTTGAATTGGTTTTATTTAAAAAAAAAATTATTAATAGATTGTATTTGAGTTTCTCCAATTCCATCTAAATCTGCTAGATTAGTTAATATTTGTCTCCTAATATTTAAATCAAATAATAGTGTAAATTCTTTGATTGACACAAAAAAACCTGCTAAAATTTTTGCATTTTCTTGACCTATATGTCTAATTCCTATTGAGAATATAAATTTATCTAAAGAGATTGTTTGAGATTTTTTTATTGCTTTTTTTAAATTGCTTATGGAAAGTTCTCCCCATCCCTCGAGTTTTTTAATTTTATTATAATCTAATTTGAAGATGTCAGATGGCTCTTTTATTAAGTCTAAGTCCCAAAACTGTTCTATTACTTTTTTACCAAGCCCATCTACATTAAAGGCTTCTTTTGAAACTATATGTTTCAACTTTTCTTTGGCCATAAATTTGCACTCATAGCCTCTGATACATCTTCTTACTGCGTCATGTTTTTTTTTGTTAATGCTAAGTTCTTTTTTAGTTTCAGCTCCGCATAAACACTTTGTTGGAAAAGAATATTTTTTAGCATTTTTATCTCTTTTGCTTAAATCAACCGATACAACTTGTGGGATTACATCTCCTGCTCGTTGGATTGTAATAGTATCTCCAATTCTAATATCTTTTCTCTCGATTTCATCTTCATTGTGAAGAGTTGCGTTAGATACAATGACTCCTCCTACATTCACAGGTTCCACTTTCGCAACAGGAGTGATCGCTCCGGTCCTGCCAACTTGAATAGCAATATCCTTTATTTTTGTAAATGCTTTCTCAGCTGAAAATTTATAGGCTATAGCCCAACGTGGTGAGTTAGATGTATTACCTAATCTTTTTTGTAAAATTATATCATTAACTTTATAAACTAAACCATCAATATCATAATCAAGCGAAGATCTAATTTTATCTATATGATTATGTTTGTTTTCAATTTCCTCTAAACCATTAATAATTTCTGAAAGAGGGTTTGTTACAAAATTCCATTTTTTAATTTTTTGTAAAAATATTGATTGTGTTTTAAAATTCATTGGCCTTACCGCTCCAAAGCCATATGCAAAATATTTAAGCGGTATTTTTGATGTTTCGATTGGATTTTTTTGTCTTAGAGATCCTCCTGCCGCATTACGAGGGTTAGCAAAATTATCTTTGATCTTTAAAAAATCTTTTTTTCCAATATAAATTTCACACCTTATTTCTAAAAGTTCAGGAACATCTTTTGCATTAATTTTTTTTGGGATTGAAGTGATAGTCTTGAGATTTTTTAAAATATCTTCGCCAAAAACACCATCTCCTCTTGATAAGCCTTTAGTCAGAACACCTTTTTCATATATTAAGGTAGCTGAAATACCGTCAATTTTTGGCTCTACAAATAATTCCAATTTTTCATTATTTAAATTTAAAAAATTATTAACTTTTTTAATAAAGTCCTTCATATCATTTATTTCAAATGCATTAGATAGTGACAGCATAGGTTCAAGATGTTTAGTTTTTTTAAATTTATTAAGAGGAGATGAACCAACTAATTTATTTGTCAAACCTAATTCTTTTAAAAATTGAAATTTATTCTCTAAAGTGCTTATTTCTTTTTTTAATTGATCATATTCTGCATCAGAAATTTTTGGTTTATCGAGATTAAAATAAAAATTATTATGTTTTTTTAACTCAGTTACTTTTTGAGAGAATTTTTTTATGATATCTTTTTTTTCCTTCATTAATCTAATTTAATTTTATCAATTATTTTCTTGAATAATGTCTTATCTTTTTTTGATTTCACTTTTTTTTTAAAATCATAGTTTTTATTTAAAATTTTATATGACTGTTTAAACCATTCACTAGAATTATAATTATACCCTAATATTGCAGCAAAATTTTTTGCTTCATCTTCTAAACCCACATGATAATGGATCTCAACAAGTCTATGTAACGCTTCTTCAATAAATATTGTTCTACTATAATCTTTAACTATTATTTTTAATCTATTGATTGCAGGAACCCATTTTTGAACTTTGATATAATATTTGGCTATGTATAATTCTCTTGCAGCAAATTGATTTGTGACTAAATCATTTTTTAGGTTTAAATCGATTGCATATTCACTATTAGGATATTCATTTAAAAAAAAATCTATTTTCTCTCTTGCATCTAAAAGTGGTTTTAAGTCATGTCTTTCATCTCCTATCTGCTCATAAGAAATTATAGCTAAAAGGTAGTGAGCATAAATTTTATATTTGTCTGCTGGATAAACTTTTAAATATCTGTTGAGACTTTCTTCTGCTTGATCATAAAAATTTATCGCGTATAAAGAGAAAGAATTCATTATAGCAGATTTAGCAGCGGCTTCGGGAGAGGTAAAATTTATCTCTGCCTCTGCAAATTTTTTGCTCGCAAAGAAATATTGATTATTTTTAAAACCATCTAAGCCCTCTTTATAAATCTTATATGGATCTAATTTTACTGTTGGTTTATATAGTTCTTTATCTTTTGAACATGAAAGTAAGAATAAGGTAAAAGTTAAAAAAATTATCAATCTTATTCTCATCAGAAGATTAATATCAGATTGAAATAAAATTTATATAATAATTTAAGCCTAAGCGTTTGCGGCTATTTTTTGTGAATTGAATTGAGTAGTACTATCTTGAAAGGTTTCGCTAGTTAGAAAATTTGATTTATTTTTCATCATTTTTCTTAAAAAAATATTAGTAAGTTCATGGCCGCCTTGATTACATTTTACTTTCCCTAAAACTCTATAACCGCTCAATAGAAAATCTCCAGCTAAATCTAAAATCTTGTGATTTACAAATTCTTTTCCATTTCTTAAACCCTCACTATTAAGCACTTTATCTTTTTCTACAACCACCGCGTTTTCTAGTGAACCGCCTTTTGCTAAACCAAGTTTTTTTATTTTTTCTATATCTTCAAAAAGGCAAAAAGTTCTAGACTCAATGACAGCTTTTAAATCATCATTATTAAAGTTAATGCAATTATTTTGATTTCCTATAACTTTATTTTCATAACTTAGTTTAAAGTCTACTTCAAAAGTTTCGTCATTAGGTTCTATTGAAATATTTCTTTCGCCATCAATCAGATCGACTTTTTCTAAAATTTTGAGGTACTTTCTTTCAGCTGATTGAGTAGTTAGATCTGCACTCTTTAAAACATCAAAAAAATTTTTTGCTGAACCATCCATTATTGGCACTTCTTCGTTATCGATTTCTACTGTAACGTTATCAATACCTGTTATGTACAATGCTGCCATTAAATGCTCTACTGTCGATACTTTTGCATTAAATTTGTTTTGTAAAGTAGTACACAATTTTGCGGATGAAACGTTGTCGTAATGAGCTTTAATTAAATTATTTAGTTTTATGTCAGTCCTCTTGAAAATTATTCCCTGGTTTTCTTCTGCTGGTAAAAGAGTAATTTCTGATTTTTTTCCTGAATGAAGTCCAATACCCTGAAATTTGACAGGTTTAGTTAGAGTTTTCTGAAAAATGCTGTTCATCGGAACGGTTATATAGAATTAAGCGATATCTGCTAAAACAACTAATGTTTCAAAAAAAAACAATATTAACCAAATACAGTGTCAAAAAGCCTTGCAATTAAAGACTTTTTATTTTGTGTAACTGGTATTGCTTCTTTTTTCCAACCATAATGAACAATTCGATCAGCTGTATTTATTATATCTTTATTAGATATCTCGCTCAGAAATTCTAAATCAAATTTACCATAATTTGAAAAAATTTTCTCATAAATTTGTTTTAAACTAAAAATTTGTAATTTATTATTCATTTCGATTAAAATCTTATTTTTTGATTTTGTGAAGCTTGAAAAGTTAATATTCTTAAAAAGTATCAATTCTGAAATTTCTTGAATTCTAGCTAGAGCAATGTCATAGATAAGTTTCTTTTTTATTTTTCTGTAGATGTCATTATTAAATAGTTCTTTGTCTAAAATTTCATTCTCTTCTATTTTATCATCAAATTCTATTTTACTTAAAATTAATTCAACTGTTTCTTTTTTCAAAGATGTTATTTTACAAATATCGTTTAATATAATATCGATATTAAATTTGAAGTCTTGCTGAAATTTAAGAGAATTATTTTCAAAAAAAAACAGTTTTGAACTATTATCGTTAAGATTAATATAAAAAAAAGTTTCCTTATCTTTATTCTTATTACTTATATAGGCGCCTTTGATAAAACTTTTAAGAAAGATTTTTTTAATTTTTAAATTACACTGATTAAAAATATTACATAAATTCTTATAATCATTAGAGTCTAAAAGTGAAAATGATATTTCATGGGAATAGAAATCTCCAAATAAGCCTATTGGTAAATTTTCAATTTTTTTATTATCTAATTTAAATTGAGAATTAAAAATATGTATAATAGTTTTTTTTGACTCTATTTCAGTTATGTTAGATTTCAAAGTATTTAAAATATAAGTTACATTTTCTTTTAAAATCTGTGAGCCGTTTAATTTTTTATATCCAGATAAATTAATAAATGTTGGATTAAAATTTTCAATAATTAATACTATTTCTTTAAAAGTTACTCCTAACTTTTTTTCAATTAAATAAATATTTTCTTTTAATATTTGAAAAACCTTTTCTAAATCAATAATCCTTTTATCTTTAATTCCTTCAATTGGAACTACTGTATCATTTAAGATTTCTGTTTTATTTTGTTCATCTTTTTTTTCTACAGAAAAAATGAAATTAATATTATTAATTTCTAGATAAAGAGTAGAAGAATATTTTACCATTAGTTATTTTAAAATTATTTGATTGTTTATTCTATAATCAAAAATTGTATATTTTTTAAAATCGTTCCCATTTCTTAGTTCAAGATAATTCTGTAAGCTTTTTGTGTAGTTATTTGTTGGTAATTTTATTAATTTCTTATCTGTAGTTTCAATATCCCATCTATTAGACTCAAAAAAAGTATATTTTTTTATAATGCCTAATGGAAAATTAATTTTATTTAACTTTTTATATAAAATTTTGAAATCATTTTTGTTGCCAAAAACATAGGGCAAGTCATTATATTTTTGTAAATTTTTAAATTCGATTAAATCAATTTTATCACTTAAATAGTATTTATTTTTTTTATTCATCAAGATAACAATTGGTTTTTTTTCAAATACCTTAATTTTTAAAGTGTTTGGATATTTTTTTTTAATATTAAAACCTTCGATAAAACTATTTTGCCTAAGCGCTACCTCAATTTCTTTCGAATTTAAGAGTATTAGATTTTTATTATAAATTGAATGTAAATGTTTTTTTATTTCTTTATCGCTCAGTATAGTATTGTTTGTAATATCAATTTTTTTTAAATCAAATTTAGAAGATAGAATATTTTTGCTTGGGTAAATTGATGTTAATAGTATTAACAATAATAATGCAAAAAATCTTTGTTTTTTCATCTATTAATACTTGCATCTAAAAGAATTTTTTCCACTAAATCTTCAAAGGCTATACCTTTATAATTAGCTATTTCCGGAACTAAAGAAAGTCCAGTCATACCTGGTTGTGTGTTAGTTTCCAACAAATAAAAATTATTATTACAAAATTTAAAATCAGATCTTGTTACCCCTCTGCAACGTAAAACCTTGTGAGCTTTTTTTGCAATTCGTAAAACTTCATTATATTTTTTTTTTACTAATCTTGCAGGCATCACATGCTGAGTATTTGCCTGTTTTGTATATTTTGCCTTATAATCATAAAATAATCTTTTTGGAATAAGTTCGATGGCACCTATGGGAGTACCATTTATAATAGCAACTTGTACTTCTTGACCTGCAATAAATTCTTCTATTATTAAATTTTCATACTCTTTAAATTGGTTTTTAATTGATTTAGACAATTCTTTTTTATTTTTACAAACTTCCACCCCTAGACTAGAACCTTCATTTGTTGGTTTTGAGACAATTGGAAAAACAATTTTATTTTTTTTTAAAATTGTATCAATTTTATTTTTTTTTAAATCTTTTTTCTGAATTATAAAAAATTTGGGCGTTTTTATTTTATTTTTTATGAATATTTTTTTTGAGATTGATTTATCCATTGCATTAAAAGAGCTTATAACTCCGGAGTGAGTGTAAGGAATTCGAAGATATTCAAAGTAACTTTGCGCGATACCATCCTCTCCATCTCTTCCATGTAAGGCGTTAAAAATCACGTCTACTTTCATTTTATCTATAAGATTGAAATTTTTAAATTTAGGATCAAATTTGGTGACGTTATATCCTTTTTTTTTAAGAGCTTTTATGCATGCTCTACCACTATCTAAACTTACAGCTCTTTCACCTGAGGTGCCACCTAAAACCACTAAAACATTTTTAAATTTTTTTTTATTCACCAACTATTTTAATCTCTAATTCTAAATTAACTCCAGTTTTTTCATGAACTCTTTTTTTTACTTTTTTTATTAAGTTTTCAATATCTAAAGATTTTGCCTTCCCATTATTAACAAAAAAATTACAATGTTTTTGCGAAATTACAGCATCACCCTCTTTAAAATCAATACATCCAGCTTGTTTTATCAACATCCAAGCCTTTTTTTCATTACTAATATTTTTAAATGTGCTCCCACATGTTTTAATTTGACTTGGTTGAGATAATTTTTTTCTTTCTATCAATGCAGCTTGTTTTTTTGAAACTTCGTCTTTGTTACTTAAAAAACCTTTTAACTTTGCAGAAATGATAATCAGGTTATCTGGTAAATTAGTTCCCCTATATAAAAACTTTATGTCTTTTTTTTTGATTTCAATTTCTGACAAATTATTTTTATCCACTGCTTTAATAGATATAAGAACTTTTGAAATGTCATTGTTATAACAACCGCTGTTCATAATTACAGCTCCTCCCACTGATCCAGGAATGCACGATAAAAACTCTAAATTAGCCAAATTATTTTCTTTAGCAAAGTTTGCTACTTGGCGATCCAATGTTGCAGCACCCACATCTATAATATTATCATCAATTACTTTAGTGTATGAAAAATCTCTTCCTAATTTTATTACTACGCCTTTAACGCCATTATCCCGAAATAGAATATTAGATCCAGCGCCTATAATAGTTGTTTTTAATCTTTTTTTCTTCGCTTCCTCTAGAAATTCTTTTAACTGATTTCTATTATTTGCTTTGAAAAAATATTCTGCATTACCACCTAAGTTAAACCAGCTATAATTTGAAAGTTTAACATTTTCACTTAGGTTATTTCCAAATTTTTTTTTTAAATTATTATATAAAATCATAACGTATATTTTAGTCCAGTCATCCACTTTGATATGATACCAGCTCCCATTCCAATTATTATCTCATTACTAATTAGGTTCTTTTTGAGATATTTGCTCAGCTCATTTTCATTTTTGATTATAATAACCTGAGTTTTAGAATTTCTAGCAATCAAGTTAGAAAATTTAATTAAGTCAAATTTAAAATCTTTTTTTTCACCAGCGGCATATAAAGGGCAAATAATTACTAGATTAGATTTAGAAAAAGATTTTGAAAATTCATTTTTTAAAGTTAGAACTCTTGTATATCTGTGTGGTTCAAATACACTTATAATTTTTCTCTTAGGATTAACCTTTTTAACTCCCTCTAAGATAGAACTAATTTCAGTTGGGTGATGAGCATAATCATCATAAAAATCATTTTTATTTTTTGAAAAAACTTTAGTCATTCTCCTTTGTACACCTGAAAAATTTTTAAGAGATTTTTTAATCAAACTAATATTGGCTCCAAGATTTAGACAAACTATAAAAGCAGCAGCTGAGTTAAGAGCATTATGTTTACCTAATAGTTTTACTCTAATATTCCTTACTATTTTAATTTTCATTTCTTTACTTCTAAAACTCAAATCATAGGAAGTGCTTTCAGCATTATATTTGATGTTTTTTAATTGATAATTAGCTCTTTTATTTTCTCCATATGTTAATAAATTTTTATTTTTTATCTTATTAAATATTTTTTTTATATTTTTGTTATCGGTACAAATTATTGCTTTACCAGTAGGAGGTGTTTTTTTGATAAATTCGATAAAAGAATTTTTTAAATTTTTAAAATTTTTATAATAATCTAAATGTTCATAATCTATATTTGTTACAATTGAATAATTAATAGGTAGTTTTAAAAAGCTTCCATCCGATTCATCTGCTTCTAAAATTGCCCATTCTCCTTTACCAAGTTTTGCATTGCTTTTTAATGAATTAATTACTCCTCCGTTAATAATTGTTGGATCTAATTTTTGATCTGATAGTATCTTTGCGATTAAAGAAGTTGTTGTAGTTTTTCCGTGAGAACCTGTAATTATTATATTTTTTTTTAAAGATACCACATCTGCCAAAACCTCAGCCCTGGAGTAAATTGGTAATTTGTTTTTTTTTGCAAATTTTATCTCAACGTTATTATTTTTAATAGCAGTTGATTTAACTAAGATTGTTGCCTTTTTAATATTTTTATAGGAATGTCCATAAAATATTTTAATCCCATACTTTGAACAGCTAATCGTATTTTTATTTTTATTCTGGTCGCTTCCTTGAATTTTAAATCCCATATTTTTCATGATTTTAGCAAGGCCGCTCATGCCTATACCCCCAATTCCGACAAAGTGGATATTATCTTTCTGTCCTAAATTAATTTTTTTCATTCAAAATTTTTTCCAATTCATTATTCACAATTGTAAAGATATCTTTGTCAGAATGTTGTTTTTGATTAAATAACATATCTTTTATTAATTCTTTGTTTTCAGATAAATTTTTAATTAAATCAAATAATTTTTTTTTTATATCTTTTTCCTCTAATAAAAATCCATATCCCTTTTTTTTATAAAACTCAGCATTTTTAAGCTGATGTTGATCTGCAGCTGACGGTAGGGGAATTGAAATAAATGGTTTTTTAACATTCAGTAATTCTCCTAAAACAGAAGCTCCTGATCTCGTAATAACCAAATTTGCTTTCAAATAATAATTTAATATATCGTCTGTAAAATTGAATATCTCGTGATTAATTTCTGCTTTTTTATAATAATTTGACAATTGAGTGTTTTGTTTTTGTAGACATTGTTGGAAAACCTCTATCGAAATTCCAGAATTTTTTACTTTTAAAAAAATTTCTGGTAATTCCTCTGCAAAAGATTTAGCAGCCTGACTGCCCCCTAAAACTAAAATTTTTAACTTATCTAAACTATTCTGATTGATTGAAATCTTAGACTCGATAATTTCTTGTCTTATTATATTACCTACTTCAATAATTTTTTTTTCGTATTTTTTTTTTACCCCCTCTAACTCTATAAAAGAAACAAACATTTTTTCTGCGAAAGGTAATAAATATTTATTAGCTTTTCCTAAAATCAAATTATTTTCGTAAATTATAAATTTTATTCTTAAAATTGATGCTGCAATACAAATAGGGAACGATGAATAACCGCCCACACCAAAAATTATAGATGGTCTGTTAAATGAAAGATAAAAAAATGATTTTATTATTGAAAAAGTAATTATACTAATTGAAACAAAAAATCTTAATATGTTTTTACGTATAAAAGGTGATGATGATATTTTTATCAAATCAAGTTCTTTAAAATTTTTGAGATATTTTAAACCTCTATCGTCAGTTGTTAATTTTACCTCATGATTACAATTCATTAAATATTTTGCTAAACTATAAGCTGGAAATATATGGCCACCTGTGCCTCCTGTTGCTATTAATATTTTTTTTCTAGTCATATAAGTAAGCTTTATTTTTTGTGAAGTTTAAAACAAGCCCAGCCAAAATTGCACTACCTATTAAAGATGAACCTCCATAACTCAAGAAAGGAAGTGTCATACCAGTAGTGGGTAGTAAATTTGTATTAACTCCTGCATGAATAAAAGTTTGAAATATCAATAAAGAAGCTAAACCGCTTAAAGAAATTTTTAAAAATTTATTTTCTTGATTAAAACAATTTTTAATAATTCTGAATGATATATATAAAAATATAATTAAAATCAGTATTGATGCTAAAGAACCAAATTCTTCAGAAATTACCGCAATAACATAATCAGTATGAGCCTCTGGCACACTATCTTTTAAAATACCTTCACCCATACCTTGTCCGGTTAGCCCTCCCAATTTTATCGCTTCAAGAGCTGATGATGACTGAAATTTATCTCCTTGGCTTGGATCAAAGAAAGTTATTAATCTATTTATTATATATCCAAATTTTTCAGGAAAAAAAAATAGCAAAGAACTTAGAGAAAGTAAAAAAAGAGAAAAAAAGACGAATAAATAAATTAGGCTTACTCCAGCAATAAAGACTGTAGCTACCCAACCACCAATTAATAATATTGATTGTCCTAAATCTGGTTGATCAATCAATAGAATAATAATTGAGCTTAAAAGAGTAAAACTCAAAAAATATTTAATTTGAGGGTTTTCGAGTTTACTTATAGTTAATATCTTGACTGTGATCAAAATAAAAAAAGGTTTTAGTATTTCAATTGGTTGTAACCTAAAAAAATAAAGATCAAGCCAACGTTTAGCACCTTTAACTTCAATTCCAATAATTGGAACTAATGCTAGAAGTATTAATGATAGAGTAAATATAGGAAAAATAAGCTTTATAAGTATTTCTGTTTTTATAACTGAAATTATGATCATTATAAGCAAGGCAAAAGAGGTAAATATAAGATGCTTAGTAAAGAAAAAATAATAATCTTTATTTAGTCTTTCCCCTGCTAAAAAAGATGTTGACGAAAAAGAAAAAAATAATCCTAAAAAAAATAAGATAAAAAAACAAAATAGTATTTTCTTATCTAGACTTCTCCAGTAGTCTAATAGAAAAAATCTAAAAGAATTTACGGGCATACTTGTTGCATAAGCTCTTAAATGCTTCTCCTCTTTTTTCAAAATTATTAAATTGATCAAATGATGCTGCTGATGGGCTTAGTAAAATATTAATATTATTCTTTTTTTGTAATTTAATATCTTTTAAAATTTGTATTATTGAATTTTTTAAATTTTTTGTGATTGAATAACTAACTTTACCCTTAATTTGTTTTTTAAAAAAATTTATATAATTCCCAATTAAGTAACATTTTTTAATATTTTTTTTGTATTTGGATAATTCAATTTTATCTCCTATTTTTGGCTGTCCTCCTAAAATCCAATAAATATTCTTAAGACTATATAATGCTGATCTTGATGCTTGGAATGAGGTGGCCTTAGAGTTATTCACGAATGTAATATTCTTTTTTTTTAAAAAAATTTCAAATCTATGAGGTAAACCTTTAAACGTTTTCATCGAGTTGATAAATTTTTTTTCACTAATCCCCATTATTTTCGCAAAAGTAAAAACAAATCCCATATTTTCATCGTTTACTCCTAAGGTTAAATAACTATTATTTAATTTGGGCTTAATTTTTACAAATTTTAAAATATTTGGAGTTCTTAATTTACTTAAAAATTTTTTATATTTAAAAATTTTCTTGAAGTTAATATTTACTAAAGCGTAATGATAACGTTTTTGATATTGAAAAATTTTCAATTTTGAATTTAGATAGTTTCTCATATTACCATGCCAATCTAAATGATCATTAGTTAAGTTTAAAAAAAAAGCAAAATCAGGACAAATAAATTTTGAATGTGAAAGCTGAAATGAGGAAGCTTCAATTATTACATAATTATTATTAGAAATTTTAAGATCTAAAATTGGCTTGCCAATATTTCCACCTAAAGAGCATTTAAAACTATTTTTTTTTAAAAGATGTTCTAATAATTTGCAAGTAGTTGACTTTCCATTTGTACCTGTCACGACAATAGTTTTACATTTATTATTTATTAAATAAAATAAATCTAAATCTGTGATAATTTTCTTTTTGAATTTTCTCAAATTTTTATTTTTAAGTAAACTTATTCCTGGTGTAAGTACGATAAAATCAACATGATTTAGAGTTTGTTTTAAATTTTTTGCTTTATAATTTTTTAAAAAATTAATTTTTTTATCATCCCAAACTTTAAAATTTTTAATATCATTATTTTTAAAAAACTTTACAACCGATAGGCCGGATAATCCTAAACCATAAACAAGGAACGATAGTTCTTTGAGTTTTTGAATTTGAGACATATTTATCTAAGTTTTAATGTTGCTAATCCAATTAAAGCTAAGATAATCGCGATTATCCAAAAACGAATAACTATTGTGGACTCTGCCCAGCCTTTTTTTTCAAAATGATGGTGTATTGGTGCCATCTTAAAAATTCTTTTACCTGTTAGTTTGAATGAGACTACTTGAATAATTACCGAAACTGTCTCTAAAACGAACAATCCTCCTATTATAGCTAAAACAATTTCATGTTTTACAATAATTGCTATAGCTGCTAGTGAACCTCCTAGAGAAAGTGAACCTGTGTCTCCCATAAATATTTTGGCCGGTGGAGCGTTATACCAAAGAAAACCTAGACAGGCTCCAACCACTGATCCACAAAATATCGATAACTCACCAACATCTGGAATATATTGAATTTGTAAATATTCAGAAAAAATTGTGTTACCCACTACATAAGAAATTAATGTAAACGAAAGAGCAACTAACATCACTGGTACAGTTGCTAATCCATCTAAACCATCTGTTAAATTAACAGCGTTTGATGCTCCGATAATAACAAACAAACCAAATGGTATAAAAATCAAACCCATTTGCCAAATTAAATTTTTAAAAAACGGAAAGTAAAGATTGTATAGATACTGGTGATCTGAGTATTTAATTAAAATAAATAAAGTGATTAAACCTATTATAATTTGACCAAGAAATTTATATCTAGATTTTAGTCCTCTTGAATTTTTATATTTTATTTTAAGTATATCATCTAAGAGTCCTAATATGCCTAAAGACAATGAAACAAAAATTAAAGTCCATACGTAAATATTAGTTAAATCTGCCCATAAAAGAGTGCTTGATAAAATTCCTAAAATTATAATTACACCGCCCATAGTAGGTGTACCAGATTTTTTTATAATATGGTCTATCGGTCCGTCTTGTCTTATTGGTCCAGTTATCATTTTTTCTGAAAATAATTTTATTAACGGACCTCCAATTAAAAAAACAACAATTAATGAAGTAACTACTGATAACCCCGTCCTAAAAGTTAAATATTTAAACACATTTAAAAACGAATATTGGTCAATGAGCGAAGTTAATAAGTTAAATAGCATTTAAGATCCTTTTATCATTTTTTTACAAAATTCATTCAACCCTGTTGCATTAGAACCTTTAACCATTAAATAATCATTGTTTGATATCACTTCTTTTAGACTTAAATCTATATCATCATTATTTTGCAAAATATTTCCCCTTTTATTCTTACTTAGATGTTTATATGTGAAAATAGTTTTTTTTCCTTTAATGAATACTTTATCAATATCAGAATTGTTAATAACTTTAGATAAATCTTCATGATATCTTTTAGATTTTGAACCTAATTCAAGCATGTCAGCAAGTATTAAATATTTCTTAAATTTGTCTTTATTAATCAAGCTGAACTTGTTTATAGCATTTTTAACAGATAATGGATTGGCATTATAACTTTCATCAATTAATTTAAATTTTTTTTTATATCTAGTAATAACGTATTTTTTTCCTCTTCCTTCTGGAGACTCAAAATTTTTGAATTTATGTTTAATTTTTAAAAAATCAATTTTCAATTCTTTTAAAACTGCAATTGAAGCTAAAACATTTTTTATATTTATATTTCCAATCTCAAAATCTATTATTTGACTATTAATATCAATAAAGATTTTTGTTAGACCATTTTTTTTTATTATCTTTTTTACAAAAATGTCTGACTTATTGTTTTCACCAAAAGTAGAAATTTTTAATTCATAATTTTTAGCTTTATTAGATAAATAATTAAAATATTTATCATCCCTATTTAAGATAATTGTACCTCCAGGTTCTATGTTTTCTATAATTTCAGACTTAGCTTTTGCTATACCAAATGTACTTTGGAAATTTTCTATATGTGCTTCGCCAATATTTGTTATTATTCCAATGTGAGGTCTGATTAATTTACCTAGTTTTCTTATCTCGCCGGATCTGCTCATGCCAACCTCAAAAATTCCAAATTTATCATCAAAACTAAGATTAGATAAACTTATTGGAACTCCTAAGTGATTATTAAAGGATCTCGGAGAAGAATAAGTTTTTTCAAATTCTTGTAATAATTTACAAAGCAAATTTTTCAATGATGTTTTACCAGCACTTCCTGTAACAGCTATTATTTGAGACAATGATTGATCTCTTTTTAATTTAGCAAATCGATTTAGGAAAGTTAGAGGATTTTTGACTTTAATTATTTTTTTATGCCTTTTTTTAAGAATTGATGAAGTTATTGCACATCCTGCACCTTTTTTAATTGCTCTAAAAATATACTCATTTCCATTATATCTTTTTCCTCTAATTGCTAAAAATAAATTATTTTTTTTTATTGTTCTAGAATCAACAGATAAACCATTAAAATAAAATGAATTTTTTTTTCCTATAATACTTTCAAGTATTAAATTATTATGAATGTAATTTTGTTTTTTTTTATCTAATACTTTATTTTTAAAATTAATTTTTTTAATAATTTTTTTATCCGAAACATTTAAAATTTTGTTTTTATAGATCTGCTGTTCTTCATGACCTTTTCCAGCTACTAATATTATTTCTTGTGGATCTGCATTTTGAATAGCTTTTTTAATAGCCAATTTTCTGTTTCCAATATTAAAAGATTTATGTTTTTGAATGTGTTTTAAAAGTTCGTTTCTTATTTTTTTTGGGTTTTCATTTCTTGGATTATCATCTGTAATATAAATTTTTTTACAATTATCGTTAGCTATTTTTGCCATTAGTGGTCTCTTTTTTTGGTCTCTCTCACCTCCGCAACCAAAAACTAAAGAAATATTATTTCTATAATTGAACTTTAAAAATTTTAAAGTTTTTAAAAGAGCATCAGGAGTATGTGCATAATCAATGTAAACTCTAATTTTGTTTTTGTATTCTCTTATTAATTCAAGTCTTCCATTGACATCCTTTATTTTTTTTAAAACTCTATATATCGAGTTTTCTTTTAAACCACATAATTTTGCTGCTTTAACAGCCATGGCCAAATTTTTTATTTTAAACCCATTATTAAATTCAAATTTATTTTGGCTTTTAATTTTTTTGAACTCTTCATTTAAATTTATAAGTTTCAAATTTCTTTTTTTAGCTATTTTTTTTAGTAAAAAAAATTGATCGATTCCTTGATCAGTAATAATTGTAGTATTTTCTTTTAAAATTTTCTTAAATAAAATTAATTTTGCATTTAAATAAGACTTCATATTTTTATGATAATCCAAATGGTCTTGACTAAAGTTTGTAAATATTGCTCCTTTGAAATTAATATGATGCAATCTCTTTTGATCCAAACCGTGACTAGATGACTCGATAATGACATTATTGATTTTTTTTATTTTTAGAAATTGTAAAGTTTTATGTAAAGTGACAGTATCTGGAGATGTAAGATTAGTTTTAATAATTTTGTTATTATATTTTATACCAAGGGTGCCAATTGTTGCGGCTGATATATTATTTATCCTAAGTATTTGATAAAATGTATCAGCGACCGATGTTTTCCCATTTGTGCCTGTTACTGCAATAATATTCCTTGGCTTGAATTTGTAAAATTTTGAGGCAATCTCACTTAAAAATAATCTTATATCTTTTACTTTTATTACTAAAATGCTTTTATGTTTAAATTTACATTTTTTAGAACAAATTACAACTGTTGCTCCGTTTTTGATTGCTTCTTCGATAAATTTTTCTCCGTTTAATTTATTTCCTTTTATCGCAAAAAAAATAAAATTTTTTTTAACTTTTTTACTATTTGTTGAAAGACCAGAAATAATGATTTTATTTTTATTCCCAGGAATATTTTTAATTAAATTTTTCAGCAACATGCAGATCTTTAAACTCTTTGTTATTTATGGCTAAAATTGGTCCAATTTTTTCTATTATTTTGCCAGCCACATAAACTGAATTCCAACCAGATGTGTTGAAAGGTGCTTTAGTTTTTATACCTCGATAATCGTAAATTAAATCTTTATTTACTTTGGGATTTTCTAGCATAACTAATAAAGTATATTTAGGTTTATTGCTTGGAAAGATTGAAATAAATGTATTTATTCTATTTTTCTTATTTCCATAACTTTCAGCAGTTCCAGTTTTACCACCAACATAATATCCATCTTTATCAGCTAAACTTGCAGTTCCGTTTTGACCGCTTACAACTTTTCTAAGAATACTGCTTAATTTGTCACTGGTTGCCCTTGAGATAATTTTTTGAGTTTTTTTTAGTTTTCTGCCTTCGATTAAACTTGGTATTACTAATTTACCTCCATTACTCATTGCTGCATACAAAGCCGTAGCTTGTAAAGGCGTAGTTGTTATACCATGTCCAAATGAAATGGTTTCTAATTTACACTTATTCCATTTAAGCTGATGAGGAACACCTACTTCTTCTAGTTCAATTTCTGGGTTATTAGTCAGACCTGTTTTCTTAATAAAATCTCTAAAATTTTTCTCCCCTATCTTTTTAGAGAGAATTACTGAACCTACATTTGAGGACCTAACTAAAATCTCTTCAACTGATAAACTTTTTGGGTGTTCTTTAATGTCTGTAATCTCGTGTATAGAACATTTAATTTTCCTTGGTATGTCATTAATAATTGTATTGGTTTCAACTAACTTGTGCTCAAGTGCGAGCGCAACGGTAAAAGTTTTAAAAATTGATCCTAATTCGTAAACTCCTTTGGTAATTTTATTAATATATTTTTTATCTTTTATAGTTGTCCTTTGATTAATATTAAAATTTGGCAATGAAACTAAAGATAATATGTCACCGCTATTCACATCCATTAGTAGAGCTCCACCACCAGTAGCGTCGAAAATTTCTTTAGCTTTACTTAATTCACCATTAATTATGTATTGAATATTACTATCTAAAGTCAATTTTAAAGGTATATTAAGTTGATTTTTATTTTTTAACTCTTTATCAAAATATTTTTCAATGCCAGACACTCCATAATTATCATAATCAACTTGACCAATAATATGACTAAATAAATTACCGTGTGTATACATTCTTGCCTGAAATGGTTCAAACTTGATCGCTTTTTCACCAAGAGACCAAAACTTATCTTTTTCAATTTGATCAATTCTTTTCTTTATTCGAAAATACTTTTTCTTATTTAACTTAGCCTCAATATCTTTTATTGGAAGTTCTGGAAAATTAAGCCGTAATTTAATTAAAAACTTTTTTCTATCATTAACCAGTTTTGGATCTATTGCTGCATGGAAAGTATTTATATTCCTAGAAATTATTACTCCATTTCTATCTACAATATCTCTTCTTATTAAAGAAAATTGAGACATTTGTTTTTCATTATTAAAAACATTTTTTTCGCTTAATGAAATATGTGTAATTTTAATTGAAAAAATTAAAACTAAAGAAAAGAAGAAAAAAAACAAAAGATAAATTCTATCTTGAAAATTATTTAATTTCCTAAATATTTTTTTTTTCTTATTTGTTTCTAAATAATCCTCAAAATAAAAACTAGTCTGATTATTATTTTTTGTTATTTTTTTCATAAACGTTTTCGAGTTTTGAAATTTTATTATTAATTTTCAGAAATTCAGAAATATCAAAATAAATATTTGAATATTTAACTGGTTTATAATTATCATATCCAATTATATGTAATTTTTTTTCTATTTCTGCTGGAGAAGTTAGATAATAAAAATCTAGTTGTGCCTCATTAAGATTATTTTCTTTTAATAAAATTATTGAATTTAAATTTAAAATTTGTTTTTCAATTATACGTGTTTTATTTTTGACTACAGAAGTTATAAATAAAAAAGTAAGAAATATCGTTACTGAAAAAATTAATTTAATTTTAAACATAGATAGCCTCTAAATCTAGGTAATTTCTAAATTTTCTTATAAAATCTTTTGGAAATTGAAATTTATTATCACTTCGAATTGCAAATCTTAATTTTGCTGATCGGGACCTATAATTTTGCTCTAATTCTTTTTTCGATGGTCTTAAAACTTGGTTTTTGTATTCATCAAACAAAGCTGTCATCGTTTCTTCCCTTTCAGGTAAATATCTTGAGGGTCTAGATTTACTTTTAGAAAAGTTAGAAAAAAAATACTTTATTATTCTATCTTCTAATGAATGGAAACTAACTATTATAATTTTCCCCCCTGGTTTTAATTTTTTTGTAGCTTTGATAATTCCATTAATTAATTCTGTAATTTCTTTGTTAACAAAAATTCTTAAAGCTTGAAAAGTTTTCGTACAGGGATTTATATTTTTTGAATAAATTTTTTTACTCTTTTTAATTATTTTTACTAGATCTGAAGTATTTGTAATTTCATTAATTTTGCGATGTTTAACAATATTTTTAGCAATTATAGAAGCTTCTTTTTCCTCGCCCAAAATTTTAATCACTAACTTAAGTTCTTTTTCGCTTAAGTTGTTGATGACATCTAAAGCTGTAATTTCATTAAGCCCCATTGTCATATTTAATTTTTTTTTAGAATTAAAAGAAAATCCTCTCTCTAAATCGTCTAATTGGATTGAAGAAAGGCCTAAATCAAAAATTACTACATCCACATCATTTTTTGGGATTTTATCTATTTGACTAAATTTTATTTGATAAAACTTAAATCTATTTGGAAATTTTAACTCAAGTTCTTTAGCTATTGAAAATGCTTTTTTATCTCTATCAATTGCATAAACATTTGTATTAGAAAAATTTAAAATTTCTCTAGAATAACCTCCTCCACCGAAAGTACAGTCAATAAAATTTTTTTTTGATGTTGGCGCGGAAATTTTTAATATCTCATTCAACATCACTGGAAAATGGGAGAATTCCAGTGATGATGATTGGTTGATCATTGTTCAAATTTAAAATCATTAAAACTTTTGTTTTCTTAAAAATGCAGGAATTTCAAAATCATCTTCCTCGTTCATATCTTGATCAAATAATTGTTCTGTGTTTGAATTCTCATGATTTTTTGTTTTAATTTTATCGTCTAACTCGAGTGATTGATCCTCAGAGAAAAGTTTAGGAGTAAATTCTTCTTCGTTATTATCAGGCAATATTGAAAAATTTTCATTTTCCTCTGATGTATTGTTTTCAATGTAAGATGCACTTTCAATAGAAACTCCAGAAGGAATATTGTCTGAATTAGAAATTTTTTCCGATTTTTTTTCAATTGAATTTTCATTGTAAAGATTATTATTTATGAAATTAGTCTCACTATTTTGGTCTTCTTCCAATTCATAACTCTCATCAAGTTTAAGTGCTGTCGCTCCATCTATTGAACTTAAAGTATTATTTTCTAATCTTGAATTATGAGAAAATAAGTTTTCAGAATAACCTGTGTTTCTATTTTGAATTCTTGACACCATATTTAATACTGTTTTATTTCCAAATTTTTGGCCATCAAGAGAGGTTGCAACTATAGATACTCTGATTTTACCTGTCATGTTTTCATCCTTAATTGCTCCAAATATTAGCTCTGCTTCGGGATCAACCTCTGCTCTAATTTTATTCACTGCTTGATCTACTTCAAATAAAGTTAAATCATTTCCTCCCGTAATATTGATTAATAAACCTTTTGCTCCTTGAAGAGAATATTCATCAAGTAAAGGATTGTTTAAAGCCATCTCGGTTGCAACCATTGCTCTGTTGTCACCGTCAGACTCGCCTGTTCCCATCATCGCTTTACCCATGCAGCTCATCACTGTTTCTACATCTGCAAAATCTAAATTAATCATTCCCGGTCTAACCATTAAATCTGTTACACTTTGTACTCCATGTTTTAAAACGTTGTTTGATAGATTAAATGATTCTTCAAAAGTGGTAGTTTCATTAGCAATTTTAAAAAGATTTTGATTTGGAACAACAATAACTGTATCTAAATGTTTTTTAAATTCCTCTAATCCTTCTACTGCACGTCTCATTCTTTTAGGGCCCTCATAAGAAAAAGGTAAAGTAGTAACTCCGACTGTTAGAATGTTTAAATCTCTAGCTGCTTTTGCAATAACATGTGATGCACCAGTTCCAGTTCCTCCACCCATACCAGATGTAATAAAAACCATATTTGCGCCTTGCATATAGCTTGTGATTTCATTGAGAGACTCATCAGCAGCTGCTTGACCTATATCGTGTTTAGCGCCGGCACCTAAACCCTTCGTCAAATTCATTCCAATTTGTATTTTTGCATCAGCTTTACTCATTTTTAAATCTTGCGCATCAGTATTAACTGCAACGAATTCCACTCCCTCCATTCCAGACTCGATCATCGCATTGATTGCATTTCCTCCAGCTCCGCCAACACCTAATACTAATATTCTAGGCTTTAATTCTTTTAATTCTCCCCCACCGATATTTATACTCATGACAGTTCTCCCTTCTTATTAGTTTCCCATTTTAAATTAGATCTATTTAAATAAGCTTTTTTTCTTGCAACAATTTTAAATTTTTCAAAATTTTTTGGTTCCCAGATTTGAAAGGTTTTTCCAAGCCCAACGAATAAAATATTATTTTTTATTTTTGCATGATTTAATAATTTATTTGACAAAGAAACTCTTCCTTCAGTGTCAAATTGTAAGTTTTCACTTTCAGATAATATAGATGTAGCAAAAAAATCTCTTTTTTCTTCAAAGGGATTAAGGGAGTCGATTGTGTTAGATAATTTTTCAATTCTGTCTTGAGAACAAGCTTCTAGTGCAGCATGATTAAAAGAAGGATAACTTATGAAACCGTTGTAACCCATAGAATTTAAATGAGATCTAAAAGTTGCTGGCACTGAAACACGTCCCTTCTTGTCTATTTTGTTCTCGAAACTTGATAAAAACATTTTTAATTACAAATTTTTTTTTATTTATATTTTTCAACCTACCCTCCATATTGGGATTATTTGGGATAGTATGGGTTTTTAAAGATTAGTCAATAATTTTATATATTATCAAACAGTACAAAAGTAGAACAAATTAAATGCAATATAAGATTGTTGCCAGATAATCTATAAGCCGGGTTCTGTCATTGAAGATGTCATTTCTCTAGGCTTAAATTCACATTTAAGCTCAAGCGGTTAACCCAGAAGA
>MDSV01141152.1_pt1 | contig 25290 bp, 19 predicted proteins | sample 810851 | NCBI WGS metagenome assembly MDSV01 (sample SAMN05326640, study PRJNA326480) | marine metagenome | isolation source: seawater | place: Atlantic Ocean: North East | collected 2012
AGTCGTTCACTCAGATCGACATCGTCAAGTTCCAGCGCTAATGGAACCAATCGAAGCGCGAGTGAGGTGTTGATGCCATCCATTACACCACCATCGGTGAGCATATCGAGGATTTTCCTCGCTTGTTCAGCAGTGACTTCTCCGTTCATGTTTGCTCGCACCATCTACGCGTCAAGAACCTATGCTTTAGGGTTCTAAGGAGTTAAACCTTGATAACGGCGCAAACTTTCAGCGTGTCATGGGTCGCTATGATGGGTATTTGCAAGGGCTTAGTCTTGCTGCGATTCTTATTCTCGCTCCAATTGCTCTGCAATCGATAATGAGTGACGATACTGATGTGGTCTATGTTGTGATTCCTGGCGAGAATGAAACCACTACAATTTACATCGAAAACAATTCCTCATCTGAAAATGCTCGTGCTCCAGAACTCAATCGCTCCGAAGTCGCACGTATTGCTTCGTTTAACATCAAAGTGTTCGGTGAGACAAAAATGAGTAAACCGGCAGTAGTTGACGTGCTGGTCGATATTGTTCTTACCTACGATTTGGTTGCAGTTCAAGAAATAAAAGACATTGATCAAACCGTTCCCTATGACTTCCTTGATTCGATTAACGCGAATACAACAACGCAATGGGACATGATGTTAAGTCCACGGAGTGGCTTGCAAGACGACGACCAATCGTCACAAGAACAGTATGCATTTTACTTCAACACCTCTGTGTTCCGTCCAATAGGTAATGGGACGTTGTACAACGATAGCGTTGAAGATTCTTTTCAAAGAGAGCCGTTTATAGGACAATTTGAGCTCCTTGATGAAAACGGTACTGGAACTGGATTTGATTTCAGCCTCATCACAATTCACACAAAACCTGGGGATGAGACAATTGGCGAAATCAATGCCTTGCACGATGTTGTAGAATCACATTTGGAAAACAATTCAGGTGAAGAAGTTGTCATTCTTGGTGATTTTAATGCGGGTTGCTCCTATGTTTCTTCTTCAGAACTTTCCAATTCTCCGTTAGCCCATTCAAATTATACTTGGATTATTGAAAACAATGTAGACACAACTGTTTCTGACAGTTACTGTGCTTATGATCGAATCGTCACAAACGGCGACCTTGATGGTCGCCTTGTAGGCACTTGGGGCGTTGATACATCTTTTTCAGATAGTGATGTTTCAGACCATTATCCAGTTTGGTTTGATATAAAACGGTGATTAGATTCCACGAAGTCTTCCACCGTCTACCGCTAAACTAACACCTCGGATTCCACCAGATGCAGGGAGTGTGAGGAAGGTGATTGCAGATGCAGTCTCGAGGGGCTCGATAAGTCGTTCAATAGGAACTTGGCTCATCCAACCTTCGTGGACTTCATCGATACTCTTACCGGTACGTTGGTTGATGGAGGATGCTAGGGAACCTAGACGTTCAGTATTGGTAAAGCCCGGTAAGACATTGTTGATTGTGATGCAGGGGTGCAACTCTCGCGACAAACTCTTCGCCCACGAGGCCATAGCACCTCTGAGCGTATTTGAAAGTCCGATATTTGGAATTGGTTCTTTAACCGATGTCGATATAATTTGAACAATTCGTCCATAGCCCGTGCTTTCCATACCAGGAATTACGAGTTGTGTGAGGATATGAGATGCATGTAAATGACGCTTGAATGGTGCCTCAAAGTCACTGACTGTGTTTTCGATGAGAGGTCCACCGGGTGGCCCTCCTGCATTGTTCACAAGAATATGAATGGTGCCGCGTTGTTCAATCAATTCACTCACAGCCAGATTCAACGATTGAGTGTCTTCAAGGTCCAAAACCAACGAGTGATGTTTACCGTTTCCAAGGGCTTCCATTTCAACGCAAAGTTGTTGCAAAGCATGTTCGTTTCGGGCGCATACAGTGACATCAGCCCCTGCCTTAGCGAGCATTTTTGCAGTAGCTGCACCGATTCCCTTACTCGCCCCACACACCAGTGCATGCTTTCCAGATAGAGCACTTGTTGAATACGGATAGTCGACGCCGAGGAGGTCCATGCTACCGGCAGCAGTTGCTCTTCAAAGGCTCTTCTGTTGTTATAGCCAATCAAGTATAGCATCAAGTTCGACCAACCAGTCGTCAGAGGCGACATCGATAATCGAGTAATGGTCTCCTGGGAGCCACAACTTTTGAACATCGGTGCCTCGAGCAGCCATCACTCGTGAATATGTTTCTGATTGCTCTTTTGGCACGTCGACATCTCGCTCGCCGTGAATAAGTAAAACAGGGGATATTGGAGGATGCTCAACAGGATTCAGTTTTTTCCAAAGTGAAGGATTCTCTTCTGGACTGCACCCAATCCACTTGCGAACTGCGTCCCCCTCATCGGATAGTTTTGCTTTGTCAGCGCTTATCAAATCGGTTAACGGTGCTTGGGCTATTGCTAGCCACGGTTTTCTTTCTGCTTTTGATGCAAGTAAAAGGGCGAGTTGGCCACCAGCAGAATGGCCCATCACCATCGAGCGGGTAATGTCGATTCCTGGAAGAAGAGCAAGTTGTCCCCACGCACGCAAAACATCCGATAGAGTATCCATCCATACTCCCTCATCTCCCTCGCTCCAGCCTTTGAATTCAATATTCCAAGCAGCAACTCCTGCTTCAGCAAGATCTTGTGCAATAGGCTTCATCAAATCGCTCGTCCATTTTTTTTTCCAAAAGCCACCGTGTATCAGCATAATGCACGGTATTCCCTCATCCTTTTGAAACGGAGAAGGGTCATCCGGCATGTACAAGTCTGCAAACTGCCACTCTTCAGCCCCCCACTGCATTCTGTCGACGGTCATTGTGATATGCAGCGAAATGCCATCTATCACCCTTACTCACAAATTTGATACAACACTTGAAGACAAAGAACCATTAGGACAAGCCATGCCAAATGTACTCGATATCGAATTTGAAACCATGGAAAACGGGACTACAACATTGAGAATGCTCGGGGATTCTTCAACGAAACAATGGGTCGTAGTAAACGTTGCAAGCGCATGTGGCTTCACGTCTCAATACGCTCAACTGCAAGAAGTGTCAATGAAGGATGGTGTGCAAGTTGTCGGCTTTCCGTGCAATCAATTTGGAGGGCAAGAACCGGGTACTCATGAAGAGATTTGCGAATTTACCGAATCCAAATACGGTGTTACTTTTCCACTCATGGCCAAGACCGATGTCAAAGGAGAGCAGCAAAACCCCTTGTTTGCCGAACTCAGTCTTTCGACAAGAGACGATGGTTACTCTGGAGATCTCCGTTGGAATTTTGAGAAATTTGTTATTGATACGAACGGTGAAGTGAAGCGGTATTCAAGTCGAGATGCTCCATCAGATGTGTTGTGAATTGCCGAACTTTTCGAATGCTCCCGGACGAAATACCCAACGCATTTCATCATCAGTGTCGTAGTATTTTTTCACCCGGCTGTCGTTCGACATTTTTTCATGGAAAGCGAGCAATGTGGGGTAATTCCCTAACATGTTTGCAGTTATTCCATCGAATTGGCCTGAAAACATCATGAAAGTGTCCATGAAGGCTTTGATGTCTGCAATCGTCATATCCTCGGTATTAGCTAGCCATCCCGTTGTCGAGCGTTCGAAGACCGCAGAAATGTTGTTGAGGGCTGTATCCATACTTCCCCCATCGACAAACATCGCCTTTCGGGCAGAGATTTTTTCATCGATGTTTTCAATTGAAAAAGTGGGCATGAAATGTTCTCTCCAACCGTTAATGACTTCGACCAATTCGTCAACTTTGGCACGTACATAGAGGTCCTTAGGTTCAAGGCCAGCAAGTGCAGCAGTGTAGCGAAGCAGTGCATTGGATTCAGCGACGGTTCCATGTGGCGTTCGAACGATTGGTAAATATCCCCAAGGCAATTCTCCTTGGTTTTTCATTTCGTTGTATTGGTCCCAATCCACGATGGTGTTTTTCCATTCGAGTCCTGAAATCTCCAAGCAAAAGCGCGATACTTCTGCGAAACCAGGTGAGGCAAAGTAGACTATTTCGTACATATCTTGTGCGCAGTGGAATCTGCACTTGAATTCTCTGTTCACAGCTTCTGCTCACGGGCTCACTCGACGCCTGTCACGAGGGAACAGTACAGTTTCACGAACGTTCTTGGCGCCAGTCAATTTCATTAGAATTCGCTCAACACCCAATCCCCATCCTGCATGAGGAGGTACGCCGTGGCGGAAACCAGCAACATAGAATTCAAATTCCTCTGGGTCGAGGTCCATTTTCTTCAAATTTTCAATGAGCACATCCATGCGATGTTCTCGCTGGCCTCCGGAAGTAAGTTCATCTCTTCCAAAGTTCAGGTCGAATCCACGGCTTAGTTGTCTCCCTGTGCTGCCATCTTCACCATCGACATGGTGGATATAAAACGGTTTGAGGTCCATAGGCCAGCGTGGAAGGAAGTAGAACTGTGGTAAATCTTCAGCGAGTAAATCCGAATTTTCAGCATCTATATCGTCACCCCATTCGATTTTTCCGCCTTTTCTTTGTATAGTTTCTATTGCATCGCAATAGGATAGACGAGGGAAAGGCAATTCTGGCACGATGACCTCAATTGGGCCTTCATCTTGTGTCGCTCGGTAGGTGTTGATTGTGTCAATATGTTGTTGAGATTCTGGGTCTTCCGCAATGGATTTCCACATGTGGTGAATCATCCGTTCGAGAACACCCATAACATCGTCATCGTTGGCCCATGAGCATTCGATATCAAACGAAATAAATTCATTCAAGTGACGGTATGTGTCGTGTTTTTCAGCCCTGAATGCAGGTCCAATTTCAAAGACTCTTTCCAATCCACCTGACATGCACAGTTGCTTGTACAGTTGCGGTGACTGGTTGAGGAAAGCGGGCGTGTCAAAGTACATCATAGGGAAAAGATCAGTCCCCCCTTCAGTAGCAGTAGCAACTATTTTGGGCGTGTGCGTCTCGAAAAAACCTTCATTGATTAGAGCCTCACGGCCAAATTGGAGAATTTTTCCACGGAGATGAAACATAGCATTAACATGGGAGCGACGGAGATCGAGGAATCGATTGTCAAGTCGAGTGTCCAAAGCAACATGAACCGTGTCAGTAACGCCCAGTGGTAGAGGGGCCTCGGCTCTTGAAATGACGGTGACAGCGGAAGCAACAACCTCGAAAGCAGGAGGTGGCAATGGCTCTCCATCTTTCACCTTCGGTGGACGCTTTTCCGATACGACTCCAGTGAATTGTAACGTTGATTCACGGGTCATACGCTGTACCATGTCCAGTGCTTCCTCACCAACATTATCGGCTTTGAGAAAAATTTGTGTAGACCCAGTTCCATCTCGAAGGTCGACAAAGCAGATAGCCCCCTTGCCACGGTTTGCCTCTAAAAAACCAGCAACTTTTACTTCTTTACCTATAAGTTCGGCTCCAAGACTTTGGATTTGGCCAAGTGTGTGCGTGCGATATGCAGTCGGAACCCATGTGGTCATAGTGGGGGGGGTTGGGGGGTAGAACATCAAGCATTCGTATGGCAATGCTGGAAAATTCCAGCCATGAGAGGAATGAAAGCACTATTTATTCCGAATAAGAATATTCAGTCTTATCGATAAGCGGTTTATTCATATATGGTGGGTATCGCGCCACTGCCATGACTGGAGACCTCTTCTCGTCCGAATCGGTTACCCGTGGCCACCCTGACAAACTTTGCGATACTGTTTCCGATGCCATTGTCGATGCGTGCCTTGCCATAGATTCCAATGCTCGTGTGGCGGTTGAAACGTGTGTCAAGGGCAAGGAAGATAAGGGTCTGATTGTCCTTGCAGGAGAGGTTTCTCTCAACGGTAATGTACCAGATTATGAAAAAGTGGCTCGAGATGCAGCAGCAGCGGTTGGTTACACTTCTCACGCTATTGGAATGGATGCGACAACCTCCGACTACACCGAAGTTCAGGTTCACATTACCACTCAATCGGCATATATTGCCCAAGGAGTCAATCAAGATCAGTTGTCTCAAGGTGCAGGTGACCAAGGATTGATGTTTGGATATGCATGTACAGAAACTGAAAGTTTTGAAGAACTGAAAGGGCGATATTTCCCCCTTGCTGCAGCTTTATCTCAACGTTTGACAAGACGGCTAACGACCGTTCGTGAACAAGGAATTCTACCTTGGGCTCGACCAGATGGCAAATCCCAAGTTACCGTTGAATACGATGATGATGGCAACATCTCTCGGGTTCACACGGTGATTATAGCAATTCAACACGATGATGATTTGAAACAACAATTTGGAGGTTCAGAGGAAAAAGAATTGGAGTATGTTCGCCAACAAATTTTGGAGCATGTCGTTCGTGAAGTAATTCCTGCCGAACTTCTTGATGATGATTGCACTTTGGTCGTTAACGGAACTGGACGCTTTGCAGACCCAGGAGGTCCCTATGCTGATGCAGGTTTGACAGGTCGAAAAATCATCGTCGATACGTATGGAGGCATGGGTCGACACGGGGGAGGAGCATTTTCAGGAAAAGACCCATCAAAGGTTGACCGTTCAGCTGCTTATGCTTCTCGTTGGGCGGCAAAACATGTTGTTGCTGCTGGACTAGCGACCCGCTGTGAAATTCAATTGGCCTATGTGATTGGAATTGCAGAACCTGTTAGTGTACGTGTCGAAACATTCGGTACCTCGAGTCAAAGCGACAGAGAAATCGCTGAGAAAGTCAAAGCAACTTTTGATTTTAGACCTGGTGCTATTGCTCGTGACCTTCAACTCCTCAAGCCGATTTACTCCGTAACCGCTTCTGGAGGCCATTTTGGAAGAGTCCCCGGTAATGACGGAACTTTCCCTTGGGAGCAAATCGACCAAAACAGAATTGATTCACTCCTAGATTAAGAAAGCCCTTTTTTTCCGGCCCGTAGGGCCGATTCACTCAAGAGGTATGTATGAGTGGCTTGACTTGTTCTTATGTCGTCCCGGTCAAATCGCGCTGTCGCCTTTGTACTCATTCTCTTGTGTGCGAGCCTATCGCCCTTGGCTATGACTGCACAAGCCCACCAGAGCATTCTTTTGTCGACAGATACTTCCCATGTTGTGCTTCTACCGGGCTCATCTGGTAATGTGACCCTGAATATCGAAAACAATGCAACTGCGATTGAATCATTCAATGTATCAGTTGACACCAGCGGACTTTCAAATCTATGGAACATCACTCCGAGCGAAGAAGTGGTTGAGAATGTCTTTCCCACATGGAGTAAAAATACCACTATTGTGGTTCGATTAGCCGAAGGTGCAGTCCCTTCCGACAGCGGTTCGTTTGACATCCATGTTACTGAACCAGATCAAAATTTCACGAGCGTCATTACCGTTTATGTTTCAGTGGCTCCTTCGTACATGCCAGCACTGAATTTGGCTACAATGGGGGGCCCATTGGTTTCGATGAATTCTGGTTCAAGCGCCTCTTATTCAATCGAAGTTCAAAACTTAGGTTCGGTTGAAGACACGCTTCTTTTGGATGTTGAATTTGAACCTGATTTGGCAGCATGGTGGGCCAATTACACAAATGGAACCGGCGGAAACAATTCGAACAACGGTACTGGTAACGGAACTGGAGGTAACGGCTCGGGTGGAAATGGGACTGGCAATGGTACCGGTAACGGTACTGGCGGAAACGGAACTGGCAATGGAACCGGTAACGGTACTGGTGGAAACGGCACTGGCAATGGTACCGGCAACAGTACAGGTGGAAACGGAACTGGTAATTCATCCAATGTTACCATCGATAATGTCTTGATGTTTGGAAACAGTTACACGAATTACAATAATCTCGATACCTTACTCGAGGCGATGGGTATTGTCAATGCAGATGCAGTCACCAGTGGAGGTCAGACTTTATCGGGCCATTGGAACAATGTCAATTCTACAGCCAACATCGCCAACACGACGTTGAGAAATACCAGCATCGATTGGGATTATGTTGTTTTGCAGGACCAAAGTCAGATACCAGGATTTTACCGCTCATCGACGGATTGGACCAACAGTAAAAACGGTGCAGTCAATCTTGCGAATGAGATTACCACTGAAGGTGGAGAGTCGATTCTTCTTATGACTTGGGGCCGAAGAAACGGGGATATTAATAATCCAACTCTTTATCCAAACTTCACCATCATGCAAGACCGACTCGAGACTGGATACATTGATTATCACGATAACATGTCTGCAGCAGGAAATACTGTATGGATTGCTCCAGTGGGGTTAGCGTTTGAGCATATCTACAACAATGTTGTTGCAGGAGGAGTGAATGCTTCCTTGTCAGGCAATTTGTTCTTCGATCTTTATGATCCCGACGGCAGTCATCCATCTCTTTCCGGTAGTTATCTTGCAGCATGCGTGCTTTACTCCACAATGACCGGCAATTCTCCTGTCGGTTCCAACGACACTGTCTCCCTCTCCCCGTCGGTTAAACTACAACTTCAGCAAGCAGCTGCAGCAACTGTATTCAACGAAACTTCACACTTCACTTATCCGTGGCAATCGACTACTACTACAGCCTCGATGTCCATGATGTCAAGTCGAGGGCTTGGCGGAGGAATACCAAGCGGCTGGAGCGTACAATGGGTTGACGACCAATTCACCAATATGCCTGCTGGTTCATCTTCTACTGCGAATCTCCAAGTTTCGGTGCCTTCTGACGCAGCACCGGATTTTTACGGTTTCCGATTGTACAGTGCTTCTACGGGTGGCAATGTTTCAACATCGACATTGATGGTTGTGCATGTCAATGCAGAACATAATCTTAGCATTGTCTTCTTAGAACAAGACTCAGCATTTATTCCCGGTCTTTCGACCAATTCGAAAATCCAAGTGACAAATACTGGAAATGCTCGAGTTGATTATAACTGGAACTTGGCGATGATAGAAGGTCCATGTGTTGCATCACTTGTTACTGCTTCAACACCAGGCATGTCTCCTGACGATGTCGTGGATATACAGTTCCAAATTTCGGTACATGAGGAAGCAACGAAGACAGATGATTGTGATTTGAGGTTCGAAGCAACTGGTACCTCCTCATCTCAACAGCATTCCACCGCACCGTTCTTTTTCACCATTGACATCGATGAATCCGTAGCATTCGAATTGGTCACGCCAATGACTGCGCTGGAAGTTACACCTGGAAGTCCCATCACCTATGAAATGCGTATCATCAATAACGGTAGCGAAACCGTGAATTTCTACCTCGATGTCACGACACCCTCTGAGCTTGATACTTCTTTCGTGTCATCCTCAAGTGTTGAGGTTAGCCCGGATGATGTTGGAGTTTGGACGCTCTCTACCGACGGAGTTTCAGGTGAATATGGTATTTACTCGCAACTTTTCTCCGTCTCCTACCTTGGTCAAACATCGTATGCTAGCCTTGATATTGATGTGCTTGGCGTCGAGGAGGCAACACTCAACGGGCCTTTGGATGGGCGTATTCAAACCCGCCCGGGCGACTCTGTAACGACATCGTTCACATTGAGCAACACTGGCACCTCGGCTTTGCAACTTTACGGCTCTCTTCTAGGACTACCCGCAGGTGCAGATGCAACCTTGAGTCATAGCAATGTCATGCTTGCGGTTGGTCAAAGTCTTGAAGTCAATCTAACGATCGACACTCAATCCTCTGTTTCCGCAGGCTCCTACCAACTTTCGTTTGCTTTCTTTAACTCAAACATATCTGCTCAATCGGCCGTTACGCTGCAGGTACAAGAGCGAATCAGTGTAAAAATCAATTCTATGTCCTTGTCACAAAACGAGCAAATCCCTGTTGGGCCGAACAGTTCTACTGCGGTGATGTTCGATATGCTGAATACAGGTTCTGCCCAAGACACTTTACTCGTTTCGGTGGTTGACTATGGTGGGGCATTTGATTGGTTTGAATTTGAAATTTCAACTCCAACACTCAGCCTTGCTTCAGGTCAATCTTCATCAAACTCGGTTAGTTTCCGTGAACATACTGCTGGTGCTCCAACGAGTGGTGTCTCGATTGGAATTGTTCTCCAATCTTCAACAGATAGTGAAGCAATGGACCACATAAACATCACATTGGTCCCGTTCACGCCAGGGGCCGAATTGATTGTCCTCTCGGATGACGACTCAGCAGAACCTGGCGGTACGATTCACGGAACAGTCGTTGTAACAAACAACGGAAATGCAGTGGATGTTTTGCAGATTACAACGGTTGGAATGGATTGTGGCGTGACTAGTTCACACGAACTTCTTCCAGGACAATCCTCCTCTTCTATTCCTTGGTCTTGCGTTTTACCTGATGATGCGGATGCTGGATTAAAAGAACTGAAATTCCGTGCCACCAGTTCTTCCCGCCCGTCATTTTCTGCGACAAGCAGCGAGATATACACGATTGAACCGATTTGGGGAACGTCCGGTGTTATCGAGATCGTATTCAGTGAAAGTGAACTTTCAATCCCGTCATCTGGAGGCTCTTCAGTAATGGTCACCATCACTAATTTAGCCAATGCACAGGTCATTGGTTCGCTAAGTCTTGAGGGTGTTGGCGATGGTTTAGTGGCTCACGAATGGGTTCGATTGTTGGACAACGTCTCCACCAATGAGTTTACTCTGACGGCAGGTTCATCCATGCAGTACAACTTGGGTCTCAACTCTTTGGTTTCTACAAGCGAACAGGCATCACTTGGTGTTCGGGCGACATATGTCATCGGAGAGGCCACTCAATCGGATGTATCAACTCCGCTAGACATTGATGTTGTTGGGCCTGAGATGCCACCCAATGGTGTTGCGTTGCCGTTTGATGTTCAACTTAGCCAATCTGATACGCTGAATGCAATGTTTGGCGGTTGGATTTTCTCATTCCTCATCCTTGCAGTTCTTTACCTGCGTCGGGATAAGAAGGATGCTCTACATGCAGAAGATGAAGTCGAAACCGTAACCGAATCGGAAGAGTCAGTTGAAGAACAAGAACCTGCCCTTGGATACAACGAATGCCGGATGGATGGTGACAAAGTTACGTGTCCTTCTTGTGATGCTCGATTGGGTGTTCCTCGTGGAAGTGAACCACCTTTCAGATTCTCTTGTCCGCAATGTTCAACCCTTATTCGGGTCGTCGAATAATCAACTCTTACGTAACGCAAGAAGTAAGAATGCTGTGTGTCCAAACGGTCCGTTCACAGGTCGAACTCCACCTTTTGAAGCCTTACCCCATTGCCGTTGAATCAGTTCACCAGCCCATTCAATCTCGAGCCCCTCTGCTTCACATGTCTCCCAGGCGCTCTCAAGTTGACTTGTTACCGGGCAATAGCAGACCAATCGCCCGCCGGGTGATAACAACCGTGAAATCGCTCGTATAGCACTGGGGTGTTCTGGTAAGTCCAAAACGACTGCATCAAACTTGTTCGAGATTTTCTCAACATCGTCTATCACTTCCTCAATTTTTCCTTCGACATGGTGGTGAACGGGATACTGTGACCAACTTTCTTTGCAGCGCCTGAGGTTTTCTAAGGCGACATCTGCGTGTTCATTACGCGGTTCGACAGTGACGTGAACTCCGGTATTTCCGAGTACCTTTGCGACGTACATGGCAAGGCCTCCACTTCCGATTCCTGCCTCCAATACACGATCGCCTGTTCCTATACCCATCCTTGATATGATGAATCCAGCATCCTTTGCTGAGATGGTTTGTGCTCTACGAAGCATGCCCTTACTCATCTCAGGCAATCGAAGTTCAGCTCTAGTCAGGATTTTTTGACCTATGAGTACTTCATCACCGGTTTTCGTAGCTGAAAAGGTTTCAAAAGGGTCAAGAACTCCAATCCCCTTGATTTTGCGCACACCCTTTGTCATTTCGACAACATGCACTTTGCCATCTTTTTCAACCAATGCTGCCCATTTTTGGTTGTCCATATATCCTCCAAACTGTATCTTGTCTAAACTTTGTCTGTGGTCGGAAACAATCCAAATAGGCTCAATTGGACCTACTTTTTCTTCACTTGAAAGGGAGGGATTCATATACTGTCTTGAGAGTCCATGCCCATGCAGATGTCATCGCGCATATTGGCCCCCACGCTCGTACTGATTTTCGTGAGTAGTTTATTGATTGGGTTTACCGATAATATGAACGCTCAAAATGACCCGGAGCCACTAGAACAAAATGTTGTTCTCAACGCACCATCTGACCCTGGTCACAGTGTTTTTGCGCAATACATTACTTCCGATAATTGTGGTTACTGTTACTCTTACGGAAGCCCCGCTCACAACCAAGCCAAAAACAGTCTCCCTGACAGGTACGTCTACATCTCTTACCACAGTGCGAGTTTCGGCAACACCGCCGATTCAGAAGCTGGTAACATTGCTCCAATTTATGGTGTCCAGCACCTTCAAGAAACCGGTGGCGCCCCAAAGACTTCGTTCGGCGATGCTACCCTCAATACGGGTTGCGGCTCCAACACATGTTGGGACTCTTACATCTCAAGCGGTGGAAATATGCACAGTACAGCATCGGATTATCAAGTTTCGGTGACTCAGTCGGACAACGGTGACGGCACCGTTGATGTTTCAGTTAGTGCGAGTTATGTTGGCAGCGGCTCTGCTCCAAGCAGCATCACTCTTTATGCAGCAGTCACAGAAAAGGTATGCAATTCTCACGTCTATGCAGATGGTAGCAAAGGTGGCAACTGTTGGGAAGCATGGCTACTCAACAATGGTAATTATGCCAGCAACAGTGGCAACACAGGTGGAACAGGATTCGAAACAGTTAACCTTAACGCTGGCCAAGCAGTCAAAACTTGGACTGTTCCGACAAGTCTTGTGAACGGTGGAGTGAGCAACATGAACACTGTTGCAGCATTGTATTCCACATGGAGCACTTCGAGTTTCAACGCAGATGTCTACGCTGCCAGTGATTCCACGATGGCTCCTAAACTTGACATCGCCGTAACAAGCCTCGCTGTCACTGCCCCTTCTTCTACGAATGCAGGGTTCATGATTGGAGATTCAACCACACTCGATGTAACCGTTCGCAATGTCGGTGATTTGGATTACTCAGACGGTGGCACTGTACAATTCTTCTACAAAGACGGGGTTACTGAAGTTCCAATTTCCTCTGTATCTTTAAGCAACCTCAACTCTCAACAGGTACAAACTGAACAAACAACCTTCGACACCAGTGGTCTCTCATCGTCTTGGAAGACAAGTTTCGGTGCTCGAATCTCCGGCTTGGTTGGCGATGGCAACGGTGCGAACAATGTTGCCATTGAGCAAGTTGACCAAGACCGTCCACCAGTCACCAAGAATCCTCAAATTCAAGGCGACCAGTTGATTGAACGTGGCAGCCACGCCGTCGTGTTGGTGAAGGCCGATGCAAATGATAACTTAGACAGCGCTGCAACCACAACTTTCAACGTTGAAATTTCCCCAACCGGACTTAACCAGTGGACAAGTTCCGTTGTATCAGGTGGACAGAATGTTGTTTACCAAGGGACCACAAACGAGGGCCGTGAATACATCATTACGCCCTCTTCTGCAATGTCGGCAGGTTGGTATGATGTCCGTGCTCAAGCAATTGATTCTCGTGGACAAACCGGTGATTGGAAATCGATTTCCGGGTCATCAGGGTTTGAGTTGAAGAATGGAGTTCCTACAGTTGTTACCGATCCGATACCATCGGTTATGTGCGACACACCTACTCGTGTTTCGATGGTCGGTCACATATCTGACCCAGAAACTCCACTTGAAAACTTGGTTGTGACATCCGACAGTGATTCATTTGTTGCATGGCATGCAGCAAGTAAAGAAATCGAAGTCCATTTCGCATGGTCTGAACTCAACGGTTGCCCACTCGGTCAACAAGGAATGGAAGTTTCGATGGACGACGGTGGAGACTATTCGGCAGCTGGAGAATTGCCGTACGGAACCTTGCTGTTCCGTGTTACAGAGAATGGACAACCTCGATGGAACGGTCTACCTACACAATCTATTCCAGAGGGTGGAAGCGGTGTTCTTGCCCTTCTGCCGTATCTTTCAGACACAGATGACAGCGGCAACCCTACAACTGTAGAAGATTTGAGTATTGAACTCATCAGCAATTCGAATGAAGAAATCATCAGCGCGTACCTCAACGGTAACGTCATTGGTTTTGATGCGGTCGATGATGATGCAAATGGACAAGCCATTCTTACTCTTCGCGCCAGTGACGGAATCAAGACATCAGAAGCAACATTGACTGTGAACATTCAACCAGAGAACGATGCACCTCGACTTTCGTCTTTCGAGGAGATTGAGTCCATCAGTCTAAAGAGAAATTCTGTTCAGGTTATTGATTTATCAAGTCGAATTGTCGATGTCGATAACCCTGCAGAGGAAGCATTCGTAACCGTTACTCCATCGGAGGCTGGAGCAGCTCGCTACAGTTTCATTGATGGCAGTCTGACCCTCGAGTTTGAGCAGGTTGGAATGCAAACCGTTACAATCGTGCTTCAAGATAAATTCGATACCAATACCTATGTTATGAATGTCGATGTTTTTGATTCCTATCCGTTCTTGATTTCAACTGCTGAAAGCGACAGCGGCTACATGGTTGTTGATATGCAGGATACCTACATTGGCCAAACACCGACCGTTACCATGATTCCAACGGATAATTCACCAAGCTTCACAATAATTTCAGTTACATGGAATATTTGTAGTTCATTGACTGGAACTTGTGATGGATTAATGGAGTACAATCTTGACATGTCCAAAGCGAATGTAGGCTGGACCGATGAACTGGCCATTCCTTCAATTTTGATTCCTGGTCAACTAGCTCGAGAAGACGGCTCTCAGTACAAGGACTACTATCAATTGACTATGACTGCGTCTGACACCAGCGGCAACGATTACAAAACCATGACTGAACTCAAGTGGGATATTACTGAAGCCATGCCTACAATCGAGGACATGGAGGATGACATGTTTAGTGATTACTTGGGTGACCTTAACGACGATAAGACCGAAATTTTGGCTCAGATTGAAGCTCTAGCGGATGGCGAAGACTCGGGCGCTCTCGAAGTCCAACTTAGTGAAATTGAGGCAGAACTCGAACTCGCTTGCAGCGACCCACGTGCTGATTGCATTGATGAATCACTTTCTGGCTCCACTTCGGTTGAATCCGATGCGCCAGTCGATTACAAGATGATTGCCCTAATTGGAGGAATTATACTCGCCGGTCTCGTCATTGGTTTGATGTTCTCCCGCCGAAACAACGGTGAAATGAAGATAGATCCTTGGAACGATACTGGATGGAACCCGAATTTGGTTCCAGCCCATGATACCGTTGCTAATTCAATGTATGGTGGCGCACAGGCAATATTCCAACAGCCGGTCGCTGTTGCTCCAGCTCAACAGATTGCTGGACCTCCATTGCCACCCGGCGGACTGCCTGCTGGATGGACTCCTGAGCAATGGGCCTACTACGGGCAACAATACTTGGATGGTACTCTTTGAACTTACACAAGTTCATACATGGTCGCCTGCAAACCAATATAGGGAAGCGAACCGGAGGACTCAATATGACGGACGATGATACATCAGGAGACACCCCTCTTGAAACCGAATTTGTCGACCCGTTTGCAGACCTTCAAGATGTGATTGAGGATACCGTTGAACAGTCAGTTGAAGACACAACTGAAGTGACAATTTGGGCTCCTGAACCAGGTCCTGACTCAGACGCAATTGTAAAGGAAAGTATCGATGAGTGGATAGAATCTGTTGACTTTTCATCAACCGAAGATGTCCCTATTCCTGACCGATTGGTTGACCAAGTAATTGGACAAGAAGCAGGTTCTGTTGTTATCAAAAAAGCTGCCGAACAACGCCGTCACATGCTCATGATTGGCGACCCCGGCACTGGTAAATCCATGCTCGCTCGCTCGATGACTGACCTGCTGCCAAAGGATGCGTTAGAAGATGTGCTTGTCTACCCAAACGAAGACGACGAAAATGAGCCTCGTGTCCGCTCCGTTCCTGCTGGTCGCGGTGACCGAATCGTCAAATTGCAAAAAGAATCTACACGAACTCAGCGTGAACGTTCTCAAAAGATGCTTCTTATTGCCTTTGCAGCAGTAGGATTCCTTCTTGTTATTGCTACCATCCAGAGCGGAGATATTCTTACTCTATTGTTTGGTGGTTTTCTTCTCATGTTTGGTTACATGTTCATTCGCGGACGGTTGGGTTCAGGTGACGACGGCCGAATTCCAAAAGTACTCGTCAAGCACGATTCAAAAGCCATGCCACCCTTCGTCGACGCAACCGCAACCCTTTCTGGTTCCCTTCTTGGCGATGTTCGTCACGATCCGTTCCAATCAGGAGGTATGGAAACTCCCGCCCATGACCGTGTTGAGCCTGGTGCAATTCACCGTGCCCACAAAGGGGTTCTCTACATTGACGAGGTGAACTTGCTTCGTCTTGAAGAGCAACAAGCGCTTCTAACCGCCATGCAAGAGCGTGCATTCCCAATTTCGGGTCGCTCCGAGCGTTCCTCGGGTGCATTGACCAAGACAGAACCCGTACCGTGTGACTTCATTCTCATCGCTGCTGGAAACCTTGATGCAATCCAAGGTATGCATCCGGCTCTGCGCAGTCGTATCCGAGGATATGGGTACGAAGTGTACGTTAATTCTGAGATGCCAGACACCTCTCGCAATCGTCGTCGTTTGATTCGCTTTATCGCTCAAGAAGTGCTTCGTGATATTGGTACTTCTCGAGAAATTCCCCACTTTGACAAGTCCGCAGTCTCTATTATTCTTCGAGAAGCACAACGCAGGGCCGGACGTCGAGGTAAACTATCTCTGCGCTTGAGGGAACTTGGTGGACTGGTTAGAATTGCTGGTGACCTTGCAATGGAAGAGGGTGCACCCTTTACCAGTGCATCACACGTTTTGGGCGCTCGTAACATTGCAAAACCACTCGAACAACAGGTCGCTGACCGAATGATTGAACGACGCCAAGACTATGCTATGATTGTGAATTCAGGTGAACGTGTTGGGCGAGTTAATGGGCTCGCCGTTCTTGGTGCAAACTCCGGTTTGTCTGACTTCAGTGGTATTATGTTACCAGTTGAAGCTCTCGTCACACCGTCTCTTGGCGGAGGTGGAAAAATCCATGCTACTGGCGGTTTGTCCGACCTCGCTAAAGAAAGCGTCACAAATGTGAGTGCAGTCATCAAAAAGTTGACCGGTAAAGATATTTCAGACTACGACATACATATTCAGTTCGTTGATACTCACGGCGTCGATGGGGACTCTGCTTCAATTACGATTGCAACTGCAATAATTTCGGCCTTGGAGAATATTCCAATCCGTCAAGATTTGGCTATGACAGGTTCTCTATCTGTTCGAGGTGAGGTCCTACCGATTGGTGGTGTCACTGCTAAGATTGAAGCTGCCGCTCGCTCGGGTATCAAGACGGTTGTTGTCCCACGTGCCAACATGCAAGATGTGCTTCTTGACGAGAAATTCGAATCAATGGTCGAAGTCCTTCCCGTGGATACCCTCGACGAAGTTATGGAATATGCCCTCATTAAGCATGACCAAAAGGAAAGCCTCGTTGAACGCCTCGGTAATGTCATCGATAGACTTACACCGAGTTCGAGCACCTTTCCCTCAGCATAATTTGTCTACCGCGTCTTTGGGCCGATTGTTTGGGAATCCCTAGCGAGGGTTACTAATACCCCAAGTATTGGCTAACATATGGCCGAGTCTAGCAACGGGGTCATAACAGTTCAAGACGCCAGTAAAGGCGCATTGTTTGTACTGTTCCTCGTCACAATGATCGATATGATAGGTTTTGGAATCGTCATTCCATTTCTCACTTATTTGGTTGAAGATTTGACTCCATCGGGCCAGGAGGCCAACGTTGGTCTTTGGGTTGGACTCCTGATGACATCTTACTCGGCTGCTCAGTTTTTGTTCTCCCCATTGTGGGGTTCAATTTCCGATCGAATTGGTCGTCGCCCAGTACTGATGGTAGGCTTGGTGGGGAATACTGTCTTTTTCACGATGTTTGGACTTGCAAACACATTACTGATTGCGTTTATCGCACGATTTTTTGCAGGAGTTTTCAACGGCAACATTGCTGTTGCTCGAGCCTATATCGGTGATGTCAGTAATCCCCAACAACTCGCAACTCGAATGGGCCTCATCGGTGCTGCCTTTGGGCTAGGGTTTACCTTTGGGCCATTTATTGGTGGTGAGTTATCTAATCCAGCAGGCCGATGGGACATCTTTGCCGATACACTCTTCGAGACCCACCCATATTTACTTCCGTGTTTGGTAGCTAGTGTATTATCGATTTTTTCACTGTTGATTGCTTACCGCTCTTTGCCAGAATCACTGCCTTATGAGCGACGAACACAGAATGAACCCGAACCTTGGCTAAGACACATGGTTGAGATAATGAAAAATTCAGCTAAGATGCTCAAAGCAAAAAAAATCTCTTTGATTATATGGGTATCCATGTTGTTTACCTTTGGATTTACAATTATGCATGCAGTATTCATCCTCTATACAGAAATGAGTCCAGAAAACGGCGGTCTTTCATTTTCTGAAGCAGATAATGGTAGAGTTTTTGCAATGATTGGAATTACCGGAATCTTGACTCAAGGCATTCTCATTGGGCCCCTTTCACGTCGATTTGGTTCTCGATTACTGATTCCAGCATCTTGCATAGTTACCGGTATTGGATTGTTCTTGATACCTTATACAGAAGTCGAGCACAGTTGGTTGCACATACTCATTGTGACCGTCTTAATCGCAGTAGGTAACGGTATCTTTCAACCTTCATCTTCATCATTTTTAACGCGTATTGCGAAGTCGAATGGCTACGAACTTGGTGTCGTGATGGGTGCTCAGGAATCGCTAGGGGCCTTCGCACGAATTTTGGGTCCCTTGACAGGTGGAATTGTATGGACTCTCACTGTTTCGCGAGACTGGCCATTTGATTATCATACAGTGTTTCACATATGTGGCCTCATGATGCTTTTCTCTTTTGTTCTCGCTCTCCGATTGCCTCATTTAGAGGCTGAGCCAAATTCGGCATTTGGATTTGATGAAGAATCCTAAAGACTCAAGTGGTGATGGTTAATCGCCAACCTATGGATGCAGCAACAACAACTTGGGATTCTGGTAGATTTAACCGCCGAGTTTCGACCTTCGCCCACATTTCTATCCTCATTACGCTCATGGTCATTTGGCTCATTGTGCTTAAGGGAGTTCTCCAGCCATTCTTTATTGCCTTGGGTATTTACTTTGTACTCAAACCAGGTTCTGATTATCTCTCTCGTAATGGCTTTCCTGTGATCCTTTCGTACCTCACCATGGTGATGCTTACCCTATTGGTCGTTTCTGCGGCCTCATTTGTCGCCTACCAGCAAGCAAATAATTTGCTTCAAGACGATGAGCAAAGGGAATTGTACAACACTCAACTTGAAGAGAAATGGAGTGACTTGAAACAATCACCACTCATCGGTTCTGCCTTAGGTTCGGATTCTGAAGATGGCAACACGACCCTTGTTGAAGATTTGTCATCAATGGGTTTGTTGGAGGAAAATGAGAAAATATCCGATGCCGCCCTTGGAATGCTTTCGAATGTAGGTGGATTTTTCTTAACCAGTGTTACGGTGATGTTTTTCCTAATTTTCATCATTTTTGAAGCAAGTTTACTCCCTGGTAGAATCGAACGTGCTTGGCCAGACGGTGGCAGCGATAAGGTTCAAATCGTTCGTTCCAAAATCGAAGCAAGTGTCAATACATACATTATCGTAAAAACCGGAGTAGGTGCTGGTACTGCGGTTTGTGCCGGTATTATCATGCTGCTGTTTGGGATTGATTTGTGGTTTACTTGGGCTTTGCTTACGTTTTTGTTGAACTACGTACCCTACATTGGTTCTCTCATCGCAACTATGCCTCCAATTATTCTCGGTTTGATTTTACTTGAACCAAACTCCCTTGCCCTACTTGTTTTGCTCCTTCTTGCAAATCAACAGATTTGGGGTCAGATTATTGAAACACAATGGGCTGGTCGTGCATTGGATTTGTCTCCGGTTCTCCTTCTGCTGGTGACTTCGATTTCGTTTGCAGGCTGGGGGATTCTAGGAATGATTCTAGCAGTTCCGTTTGCAGTCATCGTAAAGATTGTGCTTGAAAACATCGAGGCGACTCAACCGTTTGCAATTCTCATGTCGGAACGTGCACCATCGATTGATGAGGCATGGGTTGATGCTATGAAAGATGGTAAAATTTCGAGCTTTGAGAGTCAATCACTGAACCAGTTGCAAACCCTTCTAGGGTATTCGGACCTCAAGGTCAAACTCATTGCTGGACGAATCGCTGCTCAGCGAATTCTTCGCAAGAACAAAGTGACTGATGATCAAATCGATATCATTACATCAGCCGCTGATGCTGTAGGCGAAGGCAGTTTATTGGCGAATGAAGTTACAACAATGCTTTCTGAAGGTAAGCTGGATAAAGAAATGCGTCCACTTCTTTCAAAGTTTATCACACTTTTAGAAGAAGAGTGATTACAAAACTTCAGTCAGAATTTTTTCAAGTTCAGTATTGATCATTAGAATAAGAGTCCCAAACTCGGGTGGGATGTTTGGGTCTTCGTAAAGTTCCTCTAACTTGGATTGTGCCATTGCAATTCGCACGTCCAATTTCTTACCCTTGTTTAACAGCCACTGTTCACAGGCTTCTTTGGCTTGTCGGCGAATATTTCGGGGAACTTTCGGGTCATCAATTTGATTGATAACGGTGGCTACTTGTTGGAGTCGAGTTTCAATATCCATAGTCTACACCACTGGTCGTAGTGACTCGTGCGGGGAGGCCGTCTTTAAGTTCATTGCCAGCATCGGCAGGACATGAGCCTATCAGAATCTGACATTCTGGGGTGGAGTAGAGTCTTCACATTGCTTCTCGGAATGGGATGGGCCGCTTGGATGGATCACAAAGAACGTCGCGTTAAAAATGAGCATTGGATGGTTTGGATTAAGCCAGCTCTCTTCCTTTGGGCGCTTGATTTGATGGTTCAAGGCGCTGATTGGACAATCTATCTTACTGCCTCAGCGGCAGTGGCTTATGCGAGTGGTGCGGTTCTTGGTCGGCCAACTATCAATGATATTCGCGCAGGTTCTCGAATAGACCAAGTTGTATCGGTTTGGTATATTGCAAGTATTTTTGGATTGGTCTATGGAGCCTATAGTTACCAAAATGTTCACCCTCTCGATGTGCTTCTTGGTAACGAACAAGGTCTTGGTGCTCTCTGGTGGTCGACTTTTGCCGTCATTCCGCTTATCTTCATCATTGATTTGGCATGGAGATTGAGAATGCTGCATGGCGGTGCTGATGCAAAAGCACTGATGTGGGTAGCCATTCTCTTGCCGAGTTGGTCGAGTTTACCTCTTCTCTACCCAGAACACACAGAAAGTGCATTGTTCGCTCTTCCACCAGCATTTGCGCTGTTGATGTGGGGTGGTTTTTCATTCCTCCTCATTCCAATTGTTTTGTTTTCACTTAATCTCATGCGTGGAAATGTTCGAAGTGTACGTGACTTGTCAATGGCTTGGCATGCACTCTATATTCCACGAACCGAAGTCCTCGACAGACATGTTTGGTTGCTCACTTCACTTGTCGAAAAACCAGATGGGCAGCGAGAAATTTACCACAGTAAACGAGCCCCTCGTAAATCTCCCAGCAAAGAGGAGGTCGTTGAAAAATTGAATGAACTTGAACAGGAAGGTGTAAATCACGTTTGGGTTAGCCAAAAGTTGCCACTTCTGGTGTTTTTGTTTCCAGCAATATTACCACTGTGCTTGTTCGGAGATCCAATGGCGATACTTATGCCCGCTTTTGGATTGAGCTGAAATGAAAAGGTGTGCTTATCATGCACCCTTACGCTCAACATTCTTCGGACGAAGGCCCTTGTAGCCACACTTTCGACAGCGAGTAGCTCTCCATGCATTGCGTGCATTGCACTTCATGCAAATTTTCACGCGAAGCAAGCGCTCCTCTGCTTCAGGGAATCGTGCCATGGGTTGGCGACTCGCTCCCCCTATTTAACCGCAACCGAGTCACTGGAGGGGATATTCTTCATGATATACCTTCATGAAGGCCTTGTAAGTATGTTGAAGGAGTAGTGGCTATAGGCCTCAGCATGCGTGTACTTCGCTTGCCTGCGATACATCACGATACCAATCTCGTGGTTATCGAGGGTTCAATCGGTAATCTTCTTATCGATGCAGGTACTTCTTGGTATCAGGGATTACAAGTAGAGAGAATCAAAGGTGTTCTCGGAGAAAAAGCGAATCTCGACAGAATTCTTCTTACAAGTAAGCGGTATCCATGTTCTGGTGGTGCAAAGCATCTCTCAGAGTCTTTTGAGAATTGTGAAGTTGGAATACACGCTGATGGGCAAGCAGCTCTTGAGACCGGTGATTTTTTTACAACTTGGGCAAGCAGATTCGATTCGGATATGCCCTCAATAGCAACTCATGCTGTTGAAGATGGCGATGTTTTTGCGTTAGGGGACGGTCAAGTAGAATCTCTTCATCTCCCTGGACATTCAGCAGATGGAATGGGTTACTGGATACCTGACCAAAAAATGATGATTGCGGGGATACTTCTTCCAAGAGCGGATCGTCCGACACGTTGGGATTTGCCAAGTGGATGTTTGCCAGATGTAATCTCCAGCCTCAAAAAAATTCGAGCATTACATCCTCAATCGCTTATTCCAATGCAAGGTCCAGCAATAAAGGGTGAAAGACATGTCAAAGAAGTGCTCAACATGCATATTGATTTTTTCAAATCGTGCATTGAAAACAACGGTCAGGTTCCAGTTTCCGTGCCACGGCCTGCTCAGACTGCATTGTGGTACACTCCCCATCCACCCTGGCCTTTGGAGGAAAACGAAAGCCTCTAACCCAGTGCCGGCAGGTCAAGCATCAAAGGCTGTGACTGCTCCTTACGAATTTGTTCTGATTGAAGAATACGTGCACGTCGATTGTCTCTTTCTTTCTGCTTGATGAGAAATTTCTCATTACCATCGTAACGTTCTTTCATTTCACCGCACCAATCGTATGTTTGCCTGTTCCAACCGCTCTGTATGTGTATGGATTCTCCATCAATGCGCAGACTCGTTACCGGACCCGAGTGCTTGAATAATTTCACACATCGACCTGGAACTTCTGAACCCACAATCCATACGCTTCCATCTTGTGTCGCTGCCATGAATTTTTGCCCATTTGGACTTACAGCGTGAACTGAACGCACAATGCCTCCATCAACTACAAATTTGTCTATTTTTTCAAGTCGAGGAAGTGAGAGCACACTAATGCCTCCCGAAGAATCTCCTACAACAACACTGTCGTACCGCTCATTCGGTCCTTTGACTGCAAGGAGCACAGTCGCCAGTGCCTCGAGTTTGGTTTGCGTTCGTGTTCCAATGCATGGTCTCCATGCTATGGTACCTTCATCCATCGCCACAATGCTTCCCTCGTTTGTGACGAGGCTCCGAATGACTGTTCTGTTGTTCATACATTTGGAATCAGAGCCTTCGGTACACTGTCTTTACCCCCACCCCTCGGTGAAAACTGAAAGTGAAATTATCAGTATGTGTCTTCAGACTTGTTTTCTTTTTTCCACTTGCGGTAGCAACTCTTGCAAACACGGACACGTCCTTTTCTTTCGGTGTAACCGCTGCTTCCCCAAACATCAATCGCATTGTCAATCGAAAGGGAACGGCCCCCGAAGCTCTTGTCAGCATAACCATCGCATGATTTCACGCCGCATGGAATTTCTCCCTGTTTTGAAGCGGACTTCTTGCTGGTCTTTTCAGATTCTCCAGAATCGGCTTTGTGCTTGCGGGCTTTCGCTTTGAATCCCATGTTTTACCGCCACGGATAGCAATTCATCAAGTTTCTGCAATAAATCAGAGGAAATCACTGTTTTGAAACTTCTCCGAGTTGCCCTAGAAGTCCTTCAATTAAGCGGAGTAATCCACGGAGGGTGACTTCGGAAACATTGGCGACTTGACAAACCTCTGATTGGGTTCGTGGAGAACTGGATTCATTGGCCACTTTGTAGAGAAGCGCAGCGGCAACACCCATTGGTTTCTTGCCCTGCCACAATTCATCGTGTGGCTTAATAACATTCCAAAGGTGATCCAATTGTGTGTGGATACCTGGAGGTAATTGCAGGTCTGAAATGAATTTGTCAAAGTATTGGTCAGGAGATGAAATCTTGTGGAGATTGAGTCGACGAGAAACTTGTCGAATCAAACGTGAGAGTTCCTTTTCCTTGACGTCAAAAGCCCCAGAAATCTCGCTTATTTGACGAGGTAAGTTTTCTTGCCTCGCAACAAGATAAGAACACGCTGCAGTCACACCTGCAATTGAACGTCCTGTTACGAAACCTTCGCTGGATAACTTACGGTAGAGGCGAGCTGCTTCTTCTTGCAGAGGCTTTGGAAGACCCGAGAAGTCACGGATAAATTGATTTGCACGCACGAGGTTTCTTTCTCGGCTTTTTCGGGTTTTAGAGCGCTCGTCAATAACCCGACGTCGTCGCCATTCCCTACGAGATTGTGAAGAAATGCCGTGTCTTCCTGCGCTGCCGGTGTTGAGGTCTCGAACATCAATAGTAGTGTTCAACCCTTTGTCGGCAAGTGTGTATGTAAGTGGTTGACCGACACGAGACCTGTCTTGACTACGGTCCCTGTTGGTCCACTCTGCACCTGGGTCAATGACGTTTTCTTCGACAACCAAGCCACAGCTGTTGCAGGTGATTTCACCTCTACTGTCATCGAGTTGCCAGTCTATTGCACCGCAGTCTTCACACGGTCTCGTGTGACCTTCTAGTGTTCGACGAATTACGCCGGTTCCGCTTCGGTTCGCACCAGCGTCTCTTCTTCTGTTTGGTCTATCGCCAGAATTTCCTTCTTGATGTGATTTCATGTTATTAACCTCTAGTTACATAGTTGTCTACCGTGGTATATAATCCCTGTGATGGGATGTTCACCGTGGCTGAAACTGCGCTTAGCGGTTTTACACTGTGGTTACCGGATGGGGCAACAGACATGAATGACGCATAAGTGGATATAAATGGTTGTTTTTTTGACGCAATCCAGTCATCAAGTAGGCGTGATATTAATACAATTAATGAAAAAATCTATTGCGGACTATTGTTGAAATATGAAGGTGATTCTCCAACCTCAATTTGCAGGAATTGTATCGCATAGTTCAAAGACGGTACGCGAGGGCAAAG
>MDSV01230810.1_pt1 | contig 25285 bp, 23 predicted proteins | sample 810851 | NCBI WGS metagenome assembly MDSV01 (sample SAMN05326640, study PRJNA326480) | marine metagenome | isolation source: seawater | place: Atlantic Ocean: North East | collected 2012
AAAGTCGCTAAAAAAATCTTCAAAAATATCTGAGAAAGATGAACTATCAAAACCACCGAACCCTTGAAATCCACCTCCACCTCCACCTCCCTCAAAAGCTGCGTGACCGAATTGATCATAATTAGCTTTTCTTTTATCGTCTGAAAGTATGTGATATGCTTCGCTAGCTTCTTTAAATTTTTCCTCTGAGGCTTTGTCACCCTTATTTTTATCTGGATGGTATTTTAATGCTAATTTTCTATAGGCTTTTTTGATATCGTCTTTTGAAGCTCCTTTCGGAATACCTAAGACATCATAACAATCTCTTTTAGCCACAGGACGTCTCCTTATTTTTTATCTTAGGCGCTTTTTTCTTTATCGTCTTTTACGTCTTCAAAATCAGCATCTACCACATTATCTTTGTCATTAGGTTTGGTTTCCTGAGAGTCTTTATTTTTATTGGTTTCAGGTTTTTGTTGGCTTTTGTAAACAGCCTCTCCTAATTTCATAGAAACTTGAACTAAATTTTGTGTTTTCTTTTTAATATCTTCAGAATCAGTTCCCTCTAAAGATTTTTTCAAATCAGCAATAGCACTTTCGATAGCTTTCTTCTCCTCAGCCGATATTTTATCACCATGTTCTTTTAAGCTTTTTTCAGTTGAGAAAACTAAACTATCTGCCTGGTTTCTTGCATCAACTGACTCTCTTTTCTTTTTGTCAGCTTCTTTATTTGCTTCGGCATCTTTTACCATCTTTTGTATTTCCTCTTCTGACAAACCACCAGAAGCCTGAATTTGAATTTTTTGCTCTTTTCCAGTTCCTTTGTCTTTAGCAGAAACATTTACAATACCGTTTGCATCGATATCAAAGGTAACTTCAATTTGAGGGGTTCCCCTAGCTGCCGGTGGTATTCCAACCAATTCAAAATTTCCTAAAATTTTGTTATCAGCTGCCATTTCTCTTTCACCTTGAAGAACTCTAATTGAAACAGCAGGCTGGTTATCCTCGGCTGTAGAAAATACCTGACTTTTTTTTGTGGGTATTGTTGTATTTTTTTCAATTAGTTTTGTTGATACGCCACCAAGAGTCTCAATTCCTAAAGAAAGAGGCGTTACATCTAATAGCAATACATCCTTTACATCGCCTTGCAGAACTCCGCCTTGAATAGCAGCGCCCATTGCAACTACTTCATCAGGATTAACACTTTTATTTGGTTCTTTTCCAAAGAAGTTCTTTACCGTCTCTATAATCTTTGGCATTCTTGTCATTCCACCCACAAGAACGACCTCATTTATCTCTGCTGCAGAAAACCCAGAGTCTTTTAAAGCAGTTTTGCATGGTTCAAGTGTTCTATCGACTAAGCTTTGAACTAAAGCTTCTAGTTTTGCTCTTGTAAATTTTAAGTTTAAATGTTTTGGTCCAGTTTTATCTGCTGTAATAAATGGTAAATTAATTTCTGTTTGAGCAGCCGAAGACAACTCAATTTTTGCTTTTTCTGCAGCTTCTTTCAATCTTTGAAGCGCAAGTTTGTCAGACTTTAAGTCTATACCATTATCTTTTTTAAATTCTGACACAAGATATTCTACAATTGAGTCATCAAAATCTTCGCCACCTAAAAATGTATCTCCGTTGGTTGATTTTACTTCAAATACTCCATCGCCAATTTCTAATATTGAAATATCAAACGTTCCTCCACCTAGATCATAAACTGCAATTTTCTTTCCACCTTTTTTATCTAAGCCGTAGGCTAGTGATGCAGCAGTTGGTTCATTTATAATTCTTAAAACTTCTAATCCAGCTATTTTTCCAGCATCTTTCGTTGCTTGTCTTTGCGAGTCATTAAAGTAAGCTGGAACAGTGATTACAGCTTTAGTTACTGCCTGTCCTAAATATTTTTCTGCAGTTTCTTTCATTTTTTGTAAGACGAAAGCAGATATTTGTGAAGGTGAATATTTTTTACTTTTACCCTCTACCCATGCGTCTCCATTATCTGATTTAACTATTTTATAGGGAACTCTAGAAATATCTTTCTGTACAGACGGGCCGTCAAATTTTCTCCCAATAAGCCTTTTGGCTGCAAAGACCGTATCGCCTGCATTTGTTACAGCTTGTCTTTTTGCTGGTTGACCGACCAATCTTTCATCATTTTCTAAAAAAGCAACGACAGACGGCGTTGTTCTTGCGCCTTCAGCATTTTCTAAAACCTTGGCTTGGGAACCATCCATTATGGCTACACATGAATTAGTAGTTCCTAAATCTATTCCTATTACTTTGCTCATAATTTTTTCCTTAAATATAGTTGAGTTTTATATGGGTGTTTTTTTATGATCTACAAGTCTATTTCTCATCTTTTTTCTCTTTTTTTTCTTCATTTTTAGATGACTTTTTCTTGGCAACAGCCACAAGTGCCGGTCTTAATAATCTTTCACCCAACATATAACCAGGCTGAATTTCTTGTAAAATAGAGCCTGTATCAACTTTTTCATCTTCAATTTCTGACATAGCTTGATGCAAATTAGGATCAAATTTTTGATTTTTAGTATCAATTTTCTTAATTCTATTTTTTTCGAATATGGAAATTAAGTCTTTTTCAATTATTGTTAAATTATTAATAAATTTTTCTAAATCTTTATTTACCTTTAAAACTTCGTCGTTTTTAATGGCAATCTTAGCTCTTTGTAAATTATCTAAAATCGCTAAAGTTTCCCTAGCAAAATTAAAAGAACCGAATTCAAAAGCATCTTTAATTTCTTTTTCAAACCTTCTTCTCTGGTTTTCAAGTTCTGCTAAAGATCTCAAAAGCTTATCTTCAGACTCTGCAAGTTTTTCTTCTGTAGTTTTTTTTGTATCTTTTGCTTTATCCTCTAGCTTCTGATCTTGGTCTTTCTTATCATCAGGTTTTTTTTGATTATCTTCTCTCATAATAATTGCTATATAGTGTCTATAATTTAAAATACTAGATCAAAATGAAAAAAATACTAATAGGCACACATAACAATGGAAAATTTAAAGAAATAAGCTTTTTAATATCGAAAAAAATCACAAAAATTTCACCAATTAAACTTAAGATAAAAAGCCCAAAAGAGACGGGCAAAACTTTCTCTCAAAATGCAAGCCTAAAAGCGAAATACTTCTCAAAATTTACAAAATTACCAGTAATCTCTGATGATTCAGGTTTATGTATAAAAGCTTTAAATGGAAAGCCAGGAATTTTTTCAGCAAGATGGGCAAAAAAATATGGGAGCTTTAATAGTGCTATGAAGGTTATCTTAAAAAGATTAAAAAATAAAAATAATAGATCCGCAACATTTGTATGTAGTCTTTCTTTTAAAAAATCTAAAGGAAAAATTTTTACAGTTGTTGGAAGAGTCAACGGTTCAATTTCCTTCAAAATTGTTGGAAAAAAAGGGTTTGGTTATGATCCAATATTTATTCCAAAATCTAGCTCGATAACTTTTGGTCAGATGTCCAAACACAAAAAGATTTTTTCAGATCATAGGTACATTGCATTTAAAAAATTAAAGCAAAAAATTAAAATTTTGTAAATTTTTTATTTTCGGCTCTATAAATATTTAAATTTTGTTTAATCTTTCTATCATCAAAACTAAAAGTTCCTATTTTGCCTTTTATTTTACCTTTAAAAGAAAAATCATTGATGGAGTTAACTTTACCATTTTTTTTCCAAGCATAATAAATCAAACCAATTGCATCATAAGCTAAAATTGTAATTTCACTAGGAAAGTTTTTAAAAACTTTAAAGTAATTGTTTTTATATTTATTAAATTCTGAATAATTTACTGAAGGATAAAAAAGACTTTTGACAGTATTTTCATAAAAAATACTTTCATCAAACCATTGATTGACCGTCGTAAATAAAACTTTGTTTTGATCAACATCTGTAAAAACTAATGATGTTAAAACACTTTTTAAACTACTACCAAAATCAATTATAATAACAGAGTCAAAATTTACATCTCCTAGTGTATATTTTTGTTCTAAAATTTCCAATTGCCTCTTAGATTGTTCATCTTCTTTATCTTCGAATAATTTTTTTCTATTTTTAAGATTTTTTTTCCTCTGAGAATAGTTTGTTAATACTTCAATTTCTCCAGTTAGAATTTTTGGGTCTGAACTGTATTTAAAAATTTTGTAATTTTTAAAATTTAATTTGCTTAGTTTATCTTCAACAAATTCTGTATACTGATTTTTAGGTATAAGTATTACAGTTTTCTTCTTCTTCCTTTTTTTAATGAACTCTATTAGAGAATACATTTGCGACTCAAGACTTATTCCAATACTGATTATATTATTTTGAAATTCCGGGCTCTTATTGGATAGAGAAATGAATACCATATCACTATATTTTTTTACTTCTTTGAAATCATCATTATTTATTGGACCAATTACAACAGTAGCTCCTTCAGATTTAATTTCTTGAACTGCAAGATTTAGTTTTTCTTTGTCATTACTACCAGAGTCTCTCGGAATTATTTGAACATCTTTATCGTTTATTTCATTTAAAGCTAATTGCAATGAATATAAAAGCGAATCACCTAGTTCTTTATATTCGCCACTAAAAGGAGCTAGGAGACCTACTTTAAGAATATTTTTGTTCTCATTACTGAGAAGATTAGAATTAAAAAAAATTAATATATAAGTTATTATTATTAAAAATTTATTTTTCATAAAATGAAATTATCTTTAAAAAGATTATATATTGTTTCTACACCTATTGGAAATCTTGATGATATTACATTAAGAGCATTAGATGTGTTAAAAAATTCAGATATTATTCTTTGTGAAGACACAAGACGCTCTTTAAAGTTATTAAATCATTTTAGAATCAAAAAAAAATTAGTTTCTTATCACAAATATAATGAGAAACATGAACTCGAAAAAGTTATAAAATATATAAATAAAGGCAAAATTTTGTCTTTAATTTCAGACGCAGGAACACCTTCAATTTCAGACCCAGGACGTTTATTGATAAATATGTGTATAGAAAATGAAATTCAAATCATACCTATTCCAGGAGCTTCTTCGGTTACTGCTACTATGAGCGTGTCTGGGTTTAAAGATCAATTTCTTTTTTACGGGTTTCTTCCAAAAACAGAAAAAGAATTAGAAAAAATTTTATCATTTCTTTGTCAAATTCAATTTGCTCAAATATTTTTTATTCCAGCTGTAAAAATAAATTTTTATTTAAACAAGTTTAAAGAATATTTTGCTGGAAGAAAGATGCTAATTGCTAGAGAACTTACAAAAATTCATGAATCTTTTTACAGGAATGATGTTGATAATATTAATATGTTTAAAACTCCTCTTAAAGGTGAGTTAACAGTTGTAATATCAGAAAAAAATATTAAAGATAAATCATTTAAAGAAGATGAGATAAAGAAAAAAGCAAAATTATATTTAAAAACTTATAGTTTAAAAGATGTTGTTGAATTAATTTTTAAGTTAGAGGGAGTTAACAAAAAAAAAATTTATCAAATATGTTTAGATATTAAAAAAAAAAATGAAAAAAATAATTAGTTTAACACTTATTTTATTTTTAACATCTTGCTCTGCTGCAGGCAAATTTGGCGCTGGAGTTGATATTACATTTGATCCTAGAACAATAGGTATGCAAATTGATGACACTATTATGCAGAAAAATTTAAATGCTAGATTAGCTTTAGCTGAAAAAAAATATTTTTTAATGATTCAATCGGAGGTTATTGATGGCAGGATATTTCTTTCAGGGAAAGTTGATGAGCCAGAAGAAAAAATTAAGATAACAAAAATGGCTTGGGAAACAAAAGGCGTTCGTTCAGTTAAAAATGCTATAACAATTAAGGGTCAAACAAGTTTTAAAGGTACAGCAAAAGACATTTTGATAACAAGTCAACTGAGATCTGCTTTAATCTTTAATAAAAAAACAAAAGCTAGAAATTATACTCTAGAGACTATAAATAAGAATATTTATATTTTTGGAATAGCTATGGATAAAGAAGAAAAAAAAGAGGTAATAGAAGAGGCAAACAAAATTTATGATGTCGAAAAAGTCTTCCCATCAATTTATTTAGCCACTGAACTGAGTAGAAATAAACTTTAATTAGAGTAATCAATTACATCAGAAGAATACGCTGCTATTGAAGCAAGATTTAATATTTCAGAAGTAGTTGCCCTAAGTGGAGCGACTTCAATTGGTGATCCCAATCCGATTAATAAAGGCCCAATTAATTTTCCTCCTCCAAAAACTTTCATCAATTTGGTAGATATCGCAGCACTATGCAGAGCTGGCATAATTAAAATATTAGCGTTACCTACAATTTTAGAGAATGGATAAATATCCTTATAGATTGGATTTAATGCAACATCTGGCTGCATTTCACCGTCGAAATCAAAATCTACATTTTCTTTTTTTAATAATTCTATTGCATCTCTTACATGCTTCGTATTTTTTGAAATAGGTTTTCCGAATGTAGAATGAGATAAAAATGCAACCTTAGGATCAAATCCAAATAGTCTTGCCACACGCACACACGATTTAGAAACTTTCACTAATCTTTCAGGGGATGGAAAATCTTGAACGTTTGTATCAGCGACTAAAATAGTCTTCCCTTTTAAAGTTATCATAGTCATTCCAAATATTTCTTCACCTGGTCTTGGGTCAACAACTTTTTTCAATTTTTCAATTGAAGCAGCATAGTGTCTTATATTTCCGGTTACCATAGCGTCTGCGTCTTTACATGCTATCATAGAAGAGCCCCAAGCTATTCTATCATTACGAACTAATCGATCTACATCTCTTTCTAACTGCCCTTCCCTTTGGAGTCTTTTGTATAAATGTTTAACGTATTTCTCTCTTTTTTCTTTATGGGTAGAATTTACTATTTCAATTTTATAGTTCTCATCTAAACCAATTTTTTTTAATTGTTCTTTTATTCTTTTCTCAGCACCAATTAAGATAGGTTTTCCAAGTTTATTTTTTCCAAATTCAATAGCTGCTTTCAGCATGTTTTCATCTTCTCCTTCTGCAAAAATAACTCTCTTTGGATTTTTTCTTACTTTAGCATTGATACCTTGCATAACTGACATAGAAGGATCTAATCGATTGGTTAATTCATCTTTGTATTCCTCAATATCTTTTATATTTTTTCTTGCTACTCCGCTTTTCATTGCAGCTAAGGCTACTGCAGAAGGTATAACACTGATTAATCGCGGATCGAAGGTTGACGGAATTATATAATCTTTACCATATTTTGGTCTGTCCCCACCGTAAGCAGAAACAACTTCATCAGGAACATCTTCACGTGCGAGTAAAGCAATAGCCTTAGCTGCAGCTACTTTCATTTCTTCATTAATTTCTTTTGCTCTTACATCTAGAGCCCCTCTAAAAATATATGGAAAACCAATTAAATTATTTACTTGATTTGGATAATCTGATCTGCCTGTTGCCACTATAGCGTCTGACCTAGTTTCATAAATTAACTCTGGTTTAATTTCAGGATCAGGATTTGCACATGCGAATATAATTGGATTTTTTGCCATTGATTTTACCATGTCTTGAGTTACCACATCTTTTGCAGATAAACCTAAAAATACATCAGCATCTTTCATGGCTTCCTTTAATGTTCTTAGTTCAGTGTTTAAAGCAAAAGCTGATTTAAATTGATCTAAATTATCTCTACCTTTGTAGATTACCCCTTTGCTGTCACACATGATGATGTTTTCATTTTTAACACCAGAACTTTTGAATAAATTCGTGCATGCTTGTGCAGATGCACCAGCACCGTTAACAACTATTTTTACGTTGTCAATTTTTTTATTAGAAACATCCAATGCATTAATTAATGCAGCCGTAGTAATGATAGCAGTTCCATGTTGATCATCATGGAATATAGGTATGTTTAAATGTTCTTTTAATTTTTGTTCAATTATAAAGCAATCAGGAGCAGCAATATCTTCAAGATTAATACCACCAAAAGTTCCAGCAATATTTTTAATTGTATCAATAATTGACCCAGTATTTTTATTGTCTATTTCAATATCTATAGAGTCGATATCAGCAAATCTTTTGAACAAAACTGACTTACCTTCCATCACTGGCTTAGACGCTAGCGAACCAAGATCGCCTAAACCTAAAATAGCTGAACCGTTACTTATTACCGCTACCAAATTACCTTTACTAGTGTAGTCATAAGCTAGCTCAGGGTTCTTTGCTATTTCTTTTACTGGCGCGGCAACGCCTGGCGAGTAAGCCAATGATAAATCTCTTTTAGTCGTTAATGGTTTAGACGAATTTATCTCAATTTTGCCAGACTTTCCTTCTATATGGAAATCAAGTGCTTCTTTATCCGAATAATGATCAATTTTCGATTTTTTTGTCATTTAATTTAAATGTATTTAATATTAATAATTATAAAGCATTTGTTATTTACAATTTGTGGCTTAATTTAGAATTTTATGAACCTATTGTCTTCAACATACACTTTTAGCTTTTTCACTTTATTAAGTAGAATACTAGGCTATCTCAGAGATATATTAATTGCAATATTTTTAGGTGCTTCAATTTTTGCTGATGCTTTTTTTGTTGCTTTTAGACTTCCGAATACATTTAGAAGATTATTTGCAGAAGGTACATTTAACGCAGCATTTATACCTAGTTATGTTTCTGCAAAAGCGCAAAGTGCTCAATCAGCAAAGAAATTTGCTGATGAAGTCTTTAATTTACTAATTTTAGTTCTTTTTTTCATAGTTTTGTTGGCTGAAATATTTACACCGTACCTGGTTTATATTATCGCGCCCGGTTTTTTCGAAGATAGCGAAAAGTTTAGTATCGCAGTAGAATTTACGAGAATTACGTTCCCCTTTTTATTATTTGTCAGTCTTGCATCTTTTTTTTCTGGGATTTTAAATACTAACAATAAATTTGCAGCAGCAGCTGCAGCACCAATTTTCTTAAATATTATTCTAATTATAAGTTTGATTATTTCATATATTTTTAATCTTAATTTTGCAAAACAACTTTCTTACGCGGTAACAATTTCTGGGATTATACAATTATTATTTTTGATAATATTTACAAAAAAATACTACAAACCTACATTTGATTTAAAAGTAAAATTGAGCAATAAGGTAAAATTATTTTTTAAAAAATTACTTCCAAGTATTTTGTCTTCTGGAGTAACACAAATAAATATTTTAATTGGTACAATTATAGCTTCATTTGAAGTTAGTGCAGTTTCATATTTATATTATGCTGATCGAATTTATCAATTAAATTTGGCTATAGCTGGTATCGCTGTTGGAACAGTTTCATTACCAGTATTATCTAAAGCAATAAAAAATAAAAATCATTCGCGGATTTCTAAAATTCAGGGTCAATCAATTGAACTTTCTCTATTATTATCAATACCTGCAAGTTTGGGATTAATTTTAGCATCAGAAGAAATAATCAATGCACTTTTTGGTTATGGTTCGTTTAGTGAAGAAAATGTAAGAATGACATCATTAGCGTTAAAATATTTTGGATATGGAATTCCAGCGTTCGCACTTATAAAAATACTAGCAAATTTCTTTTTTGCAAGAAATAACACTAAAACACCTTTTTATATTTCAATCTTTATAGTTCTGTTGAACGTTCTTATAAGTCTAACTTTTTTTGACAAAGTTGGATTCGTCATAATTCCAGTAGCTACTTCAATCTCTACTTGGGCGGGAGTAATTATCTATATTTATTTATTAATTCAAAAAAATTATTTAGTCTATAAAGATAATTTGAAGCAAAATATTTTGAAAATATCTTTATGTTCAGTTTTAATGAGTTTCTCACTAATCTTTTTATTGAATTATTTCGCAGGATATTTAGAGTATTCATATAAATTTAAAGTTGTTTACTTATTTGTAACTGTTGGTTTTGCTGCAAGTATTTATTTGATATCTTGTTATTTAGCTGGAATATTGAAAACAAAAAACTTTAAGATAAATTAAGATGAGTCATAAAAAATTAGTATTCTCTGGAGTTCAGCCAACGGGAAATTTACATTTAGGAAATTTTTTAGGCGCATTAAAAAATTTTGTATCACTACAAAAAAATATGGAATGCATTTATTGTGTAGTCGATTTACACGCAATTACTATATTTCAGGATCCAAAAGAATTAAAAAAGAATGTTTTAGAAACAACAGCAAGTTTTTTAGCAACTGGCCTTGATCCACAAAAAAGCATTATCTTTAATCAATCGTCAGTTTCTGCTCACTCAGAGTTAGCTTGGATATTAAATTGCGTTGCAAAAATTGGTTGGTTAAATAGAATGACTCAATTCAAAGATAAAGCTGGCTCAGATAAAGAAAAGGCTAGTGTAGGCCTGTATATTTATCCTAATTTAATGGCAGCAGATATCTTATTGTATAAAGCTACTCATGTACCAGTTGGAGCTGATCAAAAACAACATCTTGAGTTGTCTAGGGATATAGCTCAGAAATTTAACAATGATTTTAATTGTAAGAATTTCTTTCCATTACCTGAACCTCTTATTTCAAAAAATATTCCAAGAGTAATGAGTTTAAGAGACGGTACAAAAAAAATGAGTAAATCCGAAGCCTCAGATTATTCAAGAATAAATTTAAAAGATAATGCAGATGAAATAATACAAAAAATCAAGAAAGCAAAATCAGACTCTGATGTAATACCAGATAACTTTAAAACTCTTGAAGGTAAGCCAGAGGCTTTAAATTTATTAAATATATATTCTGAGATTTCAAAAACGAAAATTTCGGATACTTTACAAGAAATGTCAGGGAAAGATTATTCATTTTTGAAAAAAAAGCTTGGCGAAATACTAGTTAGCGAAATATGCCCAGTTGGAAAAGAAATTAACAAATTAATGAAAGATGAGACACATTTACTTAAAATTTTGAAAAAAGGCACTGAAAAAGCTCGATTAATAGCTGAGGAGAACCTTAAAAATATACGTGAAAAAGTTGGTTTGATATAATATAAAATTCTATGATCCAAACAGAACCAACACCGAATCCAGAGTCGTTAAAATTCTTATCAGAAAAAGTTATCTCTGCAATTGGAACAGAAGAATTTCAAAAAAATGATATTGATAAAGCGTCTAATCCTTTCATAAAAGAATTGTTAAGTTTTAAAGGAGTGGAATTAGTTTTATTATCTAAAAATTTTTTATCTGTAAAAAAAACAAAAGATACTTCTTGGAATGAATTAAAACCGATGGTGATATCACACTTAAATCACTATTTTGAAAATAATAGTGGCCCTATCTTGAAAAAAGACTCTGAAAATAAAAAATCCATAAATGAAAATAATGAAACGGTAAAAAAAATAATTGATGTTCTTGATACAAAAATTAGGCCCGCTGTAGCAAGAGATGGTGGAGATATTAAATTTAAATCATTTGAAAAAGGTGTAGTGAAAGTAGAGCTTCAAGGTAGCTGTTCAGGTTGCCCAAGTTCAATGATGACTTTAAAACAAGGTGTCCAAAATCTCTTAAAACATTATGTTAAAGAAGTTAACTCAGTAGAGGCAGAGTAATATGAAAAAAAGATTAAGTTACAGAGATAAACTAATAGAACTTGCACAAATTTATAATGTTAAAGAAGTGCAAGACTATATTAAAAGTAGAAAAAATTTAACCTCTGGACAATTAGAATTAATTTTAAGAAAAAATAAAATTGTCATACCAAAAGATTTTAATACGAGTTTCTTTAAAGAAAATATAACAAAACCTCTTTCAAGAGCTTCAAAGCAAATTGATGATTTCAAAGAAGACAGTTCAAAAGCAGTTTCAAAAATTTCAAGAAAGGTTGGATATTTCAAAGAGGACAGCTCACGATCTTTCAACAGATTTTTATTAAATTCTTGGAGATCAATAGGGCAAGTTGGAATAGGATTTTTAAATGTACTCCCAAAACTCGGCAAAACTGTAATTAGTTTCTTTGGTGATTTATTTACTAATTTATTTCATGGTATTTACGAACAGCAAATTAACAAAGGAAAGGCCGGCAAAGTAATAATTGGTTTTTTCATAGTTATAGGAGTCGTAACTTTAATTGCTACAGGTATAACTACGTTTAATGAACTAGATAGATTTACGGAAAAACCTATTATAGAAAAGACTAAAAAAAAACCAGAGTCTTTAGCTAAAAAAGAAAAAAAAATACCACCTCAAGTAAAAAAGAAAACTGAAAAGAAAGAAGTTAAAAAGCCTGAAGTTAAAAAAAAGAAAGAAAAAATTACAGAACTTATTCTACCAGATTTAAACTTAAAAACTGAAACAGTATTAAATCTTTTTAAAGACGTGAATTACGACCTTAATAAAGTGAAATATAATAAAATAGTCAAACCAATTTATTTTACTCAATTGCCAAAAGATTTAGATGAAATACAAAGCGTCAAATTAAAAAAGGAAACTTTTATTAAAATTATACTTCCATTAGTTGTTGCTGAAAATGAAAAAATACTTGAAGACAGGTATAAGTTAAGCAAAATTGAAACTAGAAAAATTACAACTGAAGATGAAAAACAATGGTTAAGGCAAAAGTTTTTAGAGTACAAAGTTAAAAAGGGAAATGTTAAGGAGCTAAAAACACGAATGGATATTATTCCAGTTTCTATAGCTTTAGCTCAAGCAGCCAAAGAAAGTGGTTGGGGTACCTCTCGTTTTGCATTAGAAGGTAACGCAATTTTTGGACAATGGACTTGGAATGGAAAGGGAATTGCTCCTCTTGAAAGAGATAAATCAAAAAATCATAAAATTTTAAAGTTTCCAATTTTGAGAGCTTCTGTTAAAGCCTATACAAAGAATTTAAACACTCACAAAAGTTACATTAAATTCAGGGAGAAAAGAGAAAATTTAAGAAAAAAAAGTAAAGAACTTGTTGGTTTAGAATTAACAGGTACGCTAGATAATTACGCTCAAACAGGCGTAGAATATACTAAAATATTAGAGCAAATTATCAGACAAAATAGATTAATGGATTTTGAACCTGTAAAATTAGCGAATACATCTCCTAAAAAATCGTTGAATTTGTAAACAATTATTTTTCAGAGATTACAAATTGAATACCGAGCCATCTCCAAAAACCATTTGTCTCTCTTAAAGAACAATTAATCCTTCCACGCTCTCCAACAAATTTTTCTTCGATAATTATTTCTAGCAAGTTACTTTCTAAAAAATTAATTTTAGAATTTCTCCATTTATTACCTTCGTTTGAAAAACAAGAAATTTGACTTAAATTATTTATGTTTTCCTCAAATAAAATCTCAACTTTTGGGGGATTATAGTTTTTTAACAAATATTTATCTTCTGGAATAATCTTTTTATACTTAAAAGGTAAAGTTTTCATTAATGTTTTGAATCTACTTATTTCTCCATATTTTTCATTAATTGGAAATCTAGGCAGTTCGAATAAGTCCTTCGTTTCATCAATCACTCCTGAATGTTGACCAAAAGCAAAATCAAAACCAAGTTTCATAATTATTTTTTTAAACTCTTTGCTATATTCACCAAATGGATAAGAAAAAAAGTTTGAATTTTTTCCTAATTTTTCTTCAAAAATTTCTATTGATTTTAAAATATCTTTTTCAATTACCTCAGAACTTTCATCAACAAGATATTCATGAGAATGACTATGATTTCCTATTTCTACAAACTCATAACTATGTAACTCAATAATTTGATCCCATGACATATAATTGAAAGCCCCAACCTCTCTTGTATTTACAAATAAAATAAAAGGTATTTTCCTTTTTTTTAATATTGGCCATGCATTCTGATAAAATGATAGTAAACCATCATCTATTGTTAATAATATTTTTCTTTGAATTTTATTATTTGAAAGATTTTGCTTAAAATTTTTAGGATTTATAAATTGAATACCTTCATTTTCAATTATTTCTATCTGTTCTTTAAAAACATCAAGTTTAATGTTAGTTGATGGATATTTGTCTTCATTAAATCTGTGATACATAATTGATATTATACCGTAATCTTCAAAATTTTTTGCAAATACAGTTGAATATGGTTTGTTATGAGGTAATAAAAAAATTATAAATATGAAAATGATAAAAGATTTTTTAATTATAAATTGCACAGGCAAAAATGATCAAATTGGTTTAAGAATAGATAATAATTTTTTTATTCATGATTTTCAAACAAAATTTCAAAACAATGAACTTTTGGCTAAAACAATAATAGATTTAATCACAAAGCATAAAGTAAATGTTAATAAGAATTTTTCCGTATTAATCAACTATGGACCTGGAAAGTTCTCATCAATCAGGACCTCTTTATCTGTGGCTAAAGGAATAAAAATCTCAAAAAATACAAAATTATTTGGTTATAAAGATACAGATTTACCCCAATTTAACCTTGAAAATATTGAGATTTTAATTAGTAAAAATTTATTTGAAAAAAATTTGATAAAACCGATATATTTAAGTTAAATTAATATTATGAGTACAATAGAAATAAAATGTAAAGAAAAAGGTGTGAGATTAACAGACCAAAGAAAAGTTATTGCAAAAATACTTTCGGAGTCAAAAGAAGTTTATGGATCTAAGGATCATCCAGATGTTGATGAACTTCATAAAAGAGTATCTCAGATTGATAATAAAATTAGTATAGCTACAGTTTATAGAACAGTGAAACTCTTTGAAGAGTCTGGTATTTTAATTAAGCACGATTTTAAGGCAGGAAAAGCTAGATATGAAATTAATGATGATCATAATCATTTAATAGATATTAATAGCGGTGAAATAGTAGAATTTGTTGACAAAGAAATCGAGGTTCTTCAGCAAAAAATTGCTAATAAACTAGGTTATAAATTAGTCGATCACAAACTTGAACTTTATGGTTCAAAAATAAAAAAATAAATTGTCAAAAAAAATTTTTATTAAAACGTTAGGCTGTCAAATGAACGAATACGACAGCAATCGTATTAAAGATTTTACAAAAAAGATAGGATATCTGTTAACCACAAAAATAGATGAAGCAAATTGTTTTGTGCTTAACACGTGTCACATAAGAGAGAAAGCTACAGAAAAAGTTTATCATGAAGTGGGCAGGGTAAAGAAAAAATTTAGAAATAGAGAAAAACCTATTGTATTAATTACAGGATGTGTTGCTCAGGCAGAAGGAGATTTATTATTAACAAAGGAAAAATATATAGATGCAGTAGTTGGACCTCAATCTTATCATAATATAAATAACATTGTGCTTGCGATTGAAAATAAAAAAAAGATAAAATTAAATTACACTGATTTTGATGTGGTAAATAAATTTGATGAAATTAATTTAAATAAAAATACTGATAGTAAAGTCTCAACTTTTTTAACTGTACAAGAAGGATGTGATAAGTTTTGTAAGTTTTGTGTTGTCCCTTATACAAGAGGCCCAGAACATTCAAGATCTCTAAATGAAATTTTAAATGAAGCAAAACAACAAGTAGAAAACGGATCAAAAGAAATAATTTTATTAGGTCAAAATGTTAATGCATATAGACATGATAACAAACGGCTTTCGGATCTTTTGTTTGCTTTAGATAAGATTTCCGGACTACAAAGAATAAGATATACTACTTCTCATCCTAAAGATTTGACACAAGATCTAATCGAAGCTCATGGAAATTGTAAAAAATTAATGCCAATTCTACACCTACCAGTGCAAAGTGGATCTTCAAAAATGTTAAAATTGATGAACAGAAATCATACGATTGAAGAATATTTAGGATTAATCGAGAAATTGAAAATAAAAAAACCAACAATAAAATTTTCAAGTGATTTCATAATTGCATATCCTGGCGAAACAGATAAAGACTTTGAAAAAACTGTGCAATTAATGAAAAAAGTTAAATTTATAAACTCGTATTCATTCATATTTAGCCCAAGGCCTGGTACTCCGGCAGCTAATTTAAAAGAAGTAGATAGTTTAATTGCAAAGAAAAGATTAGCTAATTTTCAAAATATTTCTAACGATATTAAACGTGAGTATAGAAACCAATTAGTAAATACTACTGTTAATGTTTTATTTGAAAATAAGGTTAAAGATGAAAATAAGTATTTTGGAAGAGATGAACATTTTAACTCGATTATAGTGGAGTCAAATAAGGATTTATCAAGAGAGACTATGGAAGTTAAGATTAATAAATGTAATCAAAACACGCTTTTTGGAGAAGTCACTTCTGTGTCTAAAAAAGTAGAGTACGCCGCTTAAAAAATATGTCAGAAATAAGCAAAATTGACCAAAGTTTAATTATTAGAAAGATTGACAGCAATACAATAAATGTTCAAATAAATAACAATGAAATGCTTATGGCAATCGTAGGTCAGTTTGACCAAAATTTAAAAGAATTAGAGGAATTGACTAAAACAAAGATATTTTTTAGAGGAAATTCAATTACATGTAAAGGAAAAGCAGAAGATTTGTCACAATTTTCTGGAGCAATTAAATTTCTAATTGATAAATATCTTTTAACTAATTTAATTGAAAAAGAGGATATAATATCTTCAGTAAAAAAGAGCATGAAACTAGAAAAATCAAATATAAAATCTTTTCAACAACTAATAAAAACACCAAGAAAGTCAGTAATAGCTAGATCAGAGAAACAATCAGATTACATAAAAGCTTTAAAAGAAAATGATATTATTATGTGTCTTGGGCCAGCAGGTACTGGAAAAAGCTTTTTAGCAGTTTCCGTTGCAGTGACCTTATTAATGGAAAAAAAAATTGATAGAGTAATTTTATCTAGACCAGCAGTTGAAGCTGGTGAAAAACTAGGATTTTTACCAGGAGACATGAAAGAGAAAGTCGATCCTTATTTAAGACCATTATATGATGCTTTATACGAATTATTTGGTGCAGATAAAATTGATAAAAAGATTGAGAGCGGTGAAATTGAAATTGCACCGCTTGCGTTTATGAGAGGTAGAACTTTAAAAAATTGTTTTGCTATTTTAGACGAGGCTCAAAATGCCACAGAAACTCAAATTAAAATGTTTCTTACAAGAATAGGGGAGAATTCTAAATTGGTAGTAAATGGAGATCCATCTCAAATTGATCTAATAAATAAAACTCAATCAGGTCTAATTAAATCAAAAAATATTTTAAAAGACATTAATGAAATTAAAATTGTTGAATTTGATCACAATGATGTGGTCAGACATCCCCTAGTTTCAAAAATTATTCGGGCTTATCAAAAGAAAAGCACTGATGCTAAAAATTAATGTAATTTCAAACAATATTCTTTGGAAGAAACAAATAAAGAATCCAAAATTATTTATTAACCAAAAAGTAAAATTAATAAATAAAAAAAACACACTTTATAAAAAAAATATATTAAATTGTTCATTGCTACTGTCTGGTACCAAAGAGATTAAACAATTGAATAAGAAATTTAGAAATAAAAATAACACGACTGATGTTTTATCGTTTCCTTTTTATGAAAAAAAACATTTAATCAAAATCATAAAAAAAGAGAAAGAAATTTATTTGGGGGACATAATTATAAATTTTAATAAAGTAAAAGATAAATCAAATAGCAAATTATTTAGAGAACAACTTAATAAACTGTGGATCCATGGTTTAGTACATTTATTTGGGTATACTCACAAGAAGAATAAAGAATTTTTTACAATGCAAAAGTTAGAAAATAAATTTTTAAGTTTCTTAAAATAAACTAAAGACAATGTTAAATTATATCTTAAACAGTCGAACAATATTAATTTTTATACTTCCTTTTGTTGCTGGTTTATTGACAGTGTTTTCTTTTCAGCCGTTTAATTTTACTATTGTTAATTTTGTTGTTCTACCGATGCTTTTTTTAATAATGAGCAATGTTAACAAAAGATCAAAAAGTAGATATAGGAAAAAACCTTATTATAAAAATTTCTTTTATATAGGTTATCTTTTTGGAATAGGTTTTTTTCTTTCTGGTGTTTATTGGATTTCCTATTCATTAACATTTGATGAAAATTTGAAGGCAATAATTCCTTTTTCGCTCGTATTAATACCTCTAAGCCTAGGACTTTTTTTTGGAATTGCTTCGCTTATTTCTGGTCCTTTTCTTAAAAATGATTACAAGTCCTTTTTTTTATTTTGCTTAATTTATTCTTTAACAGATTATGTTAGAGGTAAAATATTTTCAGGATTTCCTTGGAATCTTTGGTCTTATACATGGTCTTGGTTTGCAGAAATAATTCAAATTTTAAATTTAATAGGCCTTTATGCATTCAACTCAATTTCAATAGTTCTTTTTTGTTCACCGGTAATTTTTTTTTTTAAAAACAAATACAAATATTACTTTCTTTCTTTTTTCGGATTAATTTTGTTCAGCCTTTTTATTTATGGTTCATTTAAAATTAATAGTGATCAAAAAACTTTTACTACTGTTAGTGAAAAGATGAATATAAAGGTTATCTCTCCAAGTTTTGAAATGCGATACATTGAAAATGACAATCAAATTGAAGAGACAATTAAAAAAGTTATTAGATATAGCGATCCTGAAGCAGAAAAAGAAACTCTATTTGTATGGCCAGAAGGTATATTTGCAGGAGTTTACTATGAAGATTTAAAAAAATTTTCAAAATATTTTAAAGAAAATTTTTCAAAAAATCATTTAATAGTTTTTGGCATCAACACTATAGATAATTCCACTAATAATTTTTACAATAGCTTTTTAATTACAAACAATAATTTAGAAATAATTTATAAATATGACAAGAAGAAACTCGTCCCTTTTGGTGAATTTATTCCTTATGGAGAAAAGTTAGAAAAATATGGACTTAAAAAAGTTACACAGGGATATGGATCATTTGCAAAAGGTTATAAACAAAAAAATTTTATTAACAATAACTTAAATTTACTTCCACTGATTTGTTATGAAATTATATTTCCAAACCTGACTCAAGATTCTGATACAAAAACAAATTTAATTGTAAATATATCAGAAGATGCGTGGTTTGGAAGCTCTATAGGGCCTCATCAACATTTCGCTAAAGCAATCTTAAGATCTGTAGAAAATAATACTTATGTTGTAAGATCAGCTAATAAAGGAATAAGTGCTTTTATAAACAATAATGGTAAAATAATTAAAAGACTAGAACCTGAAGAATCAGGAAGCATAGAATTAATGGTACCTTTAATTAATAACAATTTAAAAAACAAAAATGATTTGATATTTTTTGTTCTTTTATTTACATATTTAGTTATCTTTTTAATTTTAAGAAACAAAACTAATGAAAAATAAATATTTATTTACTAGCGAGTCTGTTTCTGAAGGACATCCAGATAAAGTCTGTGATCGAATTTCGGATATGGTAGTTGACTCTTATTTAGCATTAGATCCATTTTCTAGAGTCGCTTGCGAAACTTTAACTACAACAAATAAAGTTGTTTTAGCTGGAGAAATAAGAGGTCCAAAAATAGATAAAGATGAAATTATTAATAAAGTAAGAGCTTGTATTAAAGATATTGGTTATGATCAAAAAGGATTTAGCTGGAAAACAGCTGACATCGAAACTTTTTTACACGAACAATCAGCTGATATAGCCATGGGAGTTGACTCTAAAGGAAATAAAGATGAAGGAGCAGGTGATCAAGGAATCATGTTTGGCTACGCATGTACTGAAACAGACGATCTTATGCCAGCCCCAATTCATTTTTCACATAAAATTTTAAGATTAATGGCAGAAGATAGAAAAAAAAATATTTTAAAAGGAATAGAACCAGATTCTAAAAGTCAGGTAACAATGTTATATCAAGATAACAAACCAGTAAAAGTTACTTCTATAGTCATTTCAACACAACATTCAAAAGAATTAAATCAAGATAAAGTCAAAGAATTGGTAATTCCTTACATAAAAAAATCTATACCTGAAAAATATTTACAGGATTTAGATGCTAAAGAAATTTACATAAACCCAACTGGTCAGTTCATAATCGGTGGTCCGGACGGTGACTCAGGTTTGACTGGAAGAAAAATTATAGTTGATACTTATGGAGGAGCAGCTCCTCATGGCGGTGGGGCTTTTTCTGGAAAAGATCCCACTAAAGTTGACAGATCAGCTGCATATGCCGCAAGATACTTGGCTAAAAATATTGTGTCTGCTGGCGTTTCAAAAAAATGCTTAATTCAACTCGCTTATGCGATAGGAGTTTCGAAGCCTTTGTCTATTTTTGTTAAACTTAATGAGGGGGATGAGAACAAAAATGAATTAGTTAAAAAGGTTATTGAAAAAGAATTCAATCTATCTCCGAGAGGAATTAGAGAAATGCTTAAATTAAATAATCCTATTTATGAAGTTACATCCGCGTATGGACATTTTGGAAGAAAACCAACAAATTCAGGTGAATTTTCATGGGAAAAAACAGATAAAGCAGATTTATTTAAATTGTAATCTTGAAAAAACATTAATTTTCAATTAAAGAGGAATAAGATTTGGAGATTATCAAAATGGGCTTTTGCCCATTTTTTTTTAGGAGCGATACAAATGTTGAATAGAGGATTAGATAAACAAGAATTATTGCGAATTGTAGATGCAGTCGCAAATGAAAAATCAATAGATAAAGAACTTGTCATTGGATCAATGGAAAGTGCAATACAAAAAGCTGCTTTAACTAAATTTGGTAATGATAATAATATTGAAGTGATTATTGATAGAGAGAGCGGTGAAATTAAGATTCAAAAAGTTTTAGAAATTGTTGACAAGGTAGAAGATTCTGCAAGAGAAATTACTTTACAAGAAGCACAGAAACTTAATTCAAATAGTGAGTTAAAAGTCGGAGATAAAGTATTTGAAGAACTACCTCAAATTGATTTTGGAAGGATAGCTGCTCAAAGTGCAAAACAAGTTATAAGCAGTAGAGTTAGAGAAGCTGAAAAAAACAGACAATACGAAGATTTTATTGATAAGCAAAGGCAAATTTTAAGCGGTATTATCAAAAGATTAGAATATGGCAACGTTATTGTAGATTTAGGAAAAGCAGAAGGGGTAATCAAAAAAGATGAACTTATACCGCGAGAAATTTTAAAGACCGGAGACAGAGTTAAAGCCTACTGTTACGAAGTAAAGAAAGAACTTAAAGGGCATCAAATATTCTTGTCAAGAGCTCATCCTCAATTTTTAGCTAAATTGTTCCATCAAGAAGTACCAGAAATTTATGAAGGAACTATAGAGATTAAATCTGTAGCAAGGGATCCGGGTAGCAGAGCAAAGATTTGTGTTCACTCTCAAGACTCGTCTATAGATCCCGTAGGAGCTTGCGTGGGCATGAGAGGTAGCAGAGTTCAAACTATAGTTAATGAATTACATGGTGAAAAGATTGACATAATTAAATGGACAGAGGACTTACCAACTTTAATTTCCGAGTCACTTTCTCCAGCAGAAATTCAGAGAGTTTTAATTGATCAAGATAACAAAAGAATAGATATAATTTTAACAGAAGAAAACTTAAGTAAAGCCATAGGTCGAAGAGGACAAAATGTTAGGCTTGCATCTAAATTAACCAATTATGAAATTGATATACTTACCGACAAGGAAGACTCTGAAAGAAGACAAGCCGAGTTTAAGGATAAAACAGAAACACTTATTAAAAATTTAGAAGTTGACGAAACTTTGGGACAGCTTTTGGTTTCCGAAGGTTACCCTAGTATTGAGGATATAGCTCAGTCAACTGCTGAAGATATTTCTAAAATAGAAGCAATAGACGAAGAAACAGCAAAAGAATTAATAAACAGATCAAAAGAAACTTTAATTAAAGAAAAAGAGGCAGTCGCTCAAAAATTAAAAGAATTGGGTGTTGAAGAAACTTTAATAAATTTAAAGGGCATGACTCAGGGAATGTTAGTTATACTTGGTCAAAAAAATATAAAAAAATTATCTGATTTTGCAGATCTTTCATCTGATGAATTAATTGGAGGGTTTGACGAAATTAAAGGGAAGAAAATAAGAATTGAAGGTTATTTAGAAGAATTTTCTTTATCAAGAAAGGAGGCCGACGACTTGATAATGGCGGCCAGAGAGATCGTATACAAGTAATGTTATGGAAAAGGATAAAAAGAAAACACTTACAATATCATCTAATCTAAAAAAAAAAATTGATACAAGCGCAATAAGCACAGGTAAAAAAAAATCATTTTCTGTAGAAAAGAAAAAGCCTTTCAAAGCGGGAAAAGTTTTCAATAAACCTAATCAAGCTTTTAATCAAAACGCAAATCAAGATTTGAGAAAAAAAAAGAACCCTGCAAGAAAATTTATTGAGCAGCAAACTACCAAAGATTTTATTAAAAAAGATAATAAACCGACTGGAAAGAGTAAACTTAAGCTAAAAAGTCCAATAGATAAAAGAGATTTTAAACTCACTGTTTCGAGAGCTTTAAATGTCGAAGAAATAGAGATTAAACAGAGAAGCTTAGCTTCAGTTAAAAGAGCAAGATTAAAAGAGAAAAAGAAGCCAGAGGGCGAAGAGAAAAAAGAATTTAAAAAAGTAATCAGAGATGTAAAAATTCCAGAGCAAATTACTATTCAAGAATTGTCTAACCGAATGGCGGAAAAATCGAGCGATATAATTAAATTTTTATTAAATATGAAAGTTATAGCAACTATAAATCATAATATTGATAAAGATACAGCAGAATATATTGTAAAAGAATTTGGTCACAAGCCAGTGTTAGAAGATCAGCCAATTATAGAAACAACTAAAGTAAAAGAAAAGTTAGAAGGTGATATACAAACAAGATCACCAGTGGTGACTATCATGGGCCATGTTGACCACGGAAAAACATCTTTATTAGATGCATTAAGAGACTCAAACGTTGTCTCTGGTGAACATGGCGGAATTACTCAACATATTGGAGCTTATCAAGTTACAACAGGTAAAAAAAAGGTGATTACATTTATTGATACTCCTGGCCACGCTGCTTTTACTGAAATGAGGGCACGAGGATCAAAAATTACCGATGTTGTAGTTTTAGTAGTTGCAGCTGATGACGGTATTAAACCTCAAACTATTGAAGCTATAAAGCATGCTAAAGCCGCTAAAGTTCCAATTATAGTAGCAATTAACAAATGTGATCTACCTGAAAAAAATATTGGAAAAATTAAAAATGAAATGATGCAATATGAATTGATTGCAGAGGATCTTAGCGGCGATACGTTGTTTGTTGAAGTATCTGCTTTGAAAAAAACTAATTTAGATAAATTAAAAGAGAGCATTTTATTACAATCAGAAATACTGGATTTAAAATCATCTTTTTCTGGCCCTGCAAGAGGAGTGGTGATTGAATCTAAAATTGATAAGGGAAAGGGCCCTGTCTCAACTATTTTGATTACTAACGGTAAATTAAAAAAAGGTGACTATTTTTTGTGTGGAGACACATGGGGAAAAATTAGAGCAATGATAAATTATGAAGGAAAAAATATTGATGAGGCCCTTCCATCAATGCCAGTTGAAATTTTAGGAATGAATAGTTCAGCGTTCGCGGGAGCAGAATTTTTAGTTACAAAAAATGAGGATGAAGCTAAACAAATGGCAGAATATAAAAAAGATAACTCAGACAAAACTAAAATATTAGCAAAAGATAAAACTACATTATTTGACAATGTTAAACAAAAAAGCGAATTAAATATAATCATAAAATCAGACGTTCAAGGTTCAAGTGAGGCTCTAAAAATGGCAATTAATAAAATTGTACATAATGAAGTAGAAGCTAAAATAATTTTATCAGATATTGGAATGATAAATGAGACCGATGTTACTTTGGCTAAAGCCTCTAATGCAATTCTTATAGGTTTTAATGTAAAACCAAATAGAGAGGCAAAAAAACTAGCTGAAGAGCAAAAAATTAATATTAAATATTTCAATATAATTTATGAAGCTTTAGAATATGTAGAAAAATCTTTATCTGGACTATTAGAGCCAGATGTTAAAGAAACATTATTAGGTTCTGCTGAAATACAAAAAATATTCAAAGTTTCTAGTGCAGGTAAAATCGCAGGGTCAAAAGTTTTAAATGGTGAGATCAAAAATAAGTCAAAAGCTAGAATAATTAGGGACGGTGTGGTCGTATACAGTGGAGAGATACAAAGTATTTATAGAGAAAAAAATCAAGTAAAAGAAGTTGGAACTGGTTTAGAATGTGGTATCAGCTTAAAAGATTTCATAGATTTTAAAGAGAAAGATGTAATAGAATCTTATTTAGATGAAAAAATTCAAAGATCAATATAATGAAAAATAGCAGTTCTGAAAAAAGTTTTAGTCAAAGACAATTAAGAGTTGGAGAACTTGTAAAGCAAAATTTGGGTGAACTTTTCATTAGGAATGAAGCTAAAATACCCTCAATCAACTCAAAATTAATTACTGTTACTGAGGTAAGAATGACACCAGATCTCAAAACAGCTAGGGTTTATGTTATTCCATTAGGTGGGAACGAGATGGAAGAAACAGTAAGAGCCTTGACGGAATACTCTCATCTTGTTAGAAAAGCCCTGTCTAAAAGGCTAGACATTAAGTTTCTTCCTAAACTCACATTTGTAGAAGATAACTCTTTTGAATACGCTGAAAAGATTGAGAAAATTATAAAAGAAATTAAAATAAATGATACAGAAAAAAAAAGATACAATTAAGTCCCTTGCTTCCCACAGTAAAGATGTAGGGTCAACCGAGATACAAATAGGACTGTTAACTGACAAAATATCTAAACTTTCTGATCATTTTAAAAAATTTAAAAAAGACAAACACTCAACCTTAGGGTTGACGAAGTCTGTAAATAAAAGAAAAAAACTTTTAAATTATTTAAAGAAGAAAAATCAAGATTCTTATTTAAAAGTAATTAAACAACTTAATATAAGGAAATAATGTTTAAAATTCATAATGAAGAAATTATAATTAATGGAAAAAAAATTACTCTAGAAACTGGAAAGATAGCTAGACAAGCAGATGGAGCTATTATAGCTACTTGCGGCGAGACCGTAGTAATAGCAACTGCTGTTGGAGCTAAAAATTTAAAAGACGGACAAGATTATTTTCCATTATCTGTAAATTATCAAGAAAAATATTATGCGGCGGGAAAGATACCTGGAGGATATTTTAAAAGAGAAGCAAGACCAACCGAAGCAGAAACTTTAATTTCTAGATTAATAGATAGACCAATCAGACCATTATTTCCATCAAGTTTTATGAATGAGGTACAATTACTACCTACAGTGCTATCTTATGATGGAGAAAATCAACCAGATGTTTTGTCTATAATTGCTTCATCAGCAGCTTTAGCTATATCAGGACTTCCATTTCAAGGCC
>MDSV01175787.1_pt1 | contig 25283 bp, 13 predicted proteins | sample 810851 | NCBI WGS metagenome assembly MDSV01 (sample SAMN05326640, study PRJNA326480) | marine metagenome | isolation source: seawater | place: Atlantic Ocean: North East | collected 2012
TATACCGTACCAGACAACATTGTTAATTGCTACAAGTTGACCAATACGGACTCTTCAAGAGCATTCCTCCTCAAAGGAAGAGTCGTCACAATGGATGGTGAAAATAACGTTATCAATGACGGAAATGTGATGGTACGTGATGGCAAGATAACAGGTGTATGGGCATCTAATACCAATCCGCCTGCTGGTGTTGACTTTACTGACGTACCAATTGTCGAGACCGAAGGTACCATTTATCCCGGACTAATTGATTTACATAATCACGTCCATTACAACCACATACCACTCTGGGATTTTGAAGTCCACCTGAGTGATTCTCAAAAATCAGAGGAAGGTGGATATACCAACCGATATCAGTGGGGTAACAACTGGGATTACGGGCCAAGTATCACTTGGATGAAGACTAACATTCAGTCAAATTATCGCTGGGATATGGCTAGTGAACAAATGAAGTACGCAGAAGTCCAAGCTGTCTCTGGCGGTGTTACCGCAATGCAAGGCTCCCCAAGTTCGGGCACCCAAGCGTGGGACAGCATTCTTTCAAGAAACGTCGAATTATACAACTTCGGACAAGACGGCATTTCCACATGCGCTGTATGTGGTGCCGCAGATGATGACTATACAGGTAGCCACTTGATTAGTCAAAGTGAGGCTGGAACCCTAAACGCTTGGTTTGTTCACTTATCAGAAGGAGTTGATCAACCTAGCAAAGACGAGTTCGATGCACTTTGGGATAAAGGGCTAATTCTCGACGAGACCATCGTTATTCACGGCACAGCCCTAGATTCTTCGCAATTTAGCAAAATGGCTAGTGTTAACTCCGAACTTGTGTGGTCGCCACTTTCCAATCTACTACTCTATGGCGATACTACAGACGTAGTTGCTGCTGACCAAGCAGGTGTAAGCATATCAATCTCACCAGATTGGGGGCCAAGTGGTTCAAAGAACAATTTGCATGAATTGAAGGTAGCCGATATGTGGAATACCAATAATCTAGGCGGACACTTCAGCAACTACGAATTGGTCGAAATGGTCACTTCAAATCCGGCAGATGCAACCGGTTGGACGCCATTTGTCGGCCGAGTTAAGGCGGATTTGTATGCTGATTTAGTAGTCATTGATACCTTCCACGAAGACCCATATCGCAATCTAATCGAAGCGATTGATGCCGATGTTGCACTTACTATCGTTCAAGGCAAGGCAGTGTTTGGTGATGTCGATCTCATGCAACAATTGCAAGGTGATGATTGGGAATATGTCAATGGTGCCGATTTCCAAAAAGCGGTTGATGTTACATCACTGACTGAAGTAGATGGCAGCCAAACCTTTGCTGAAATCGAAGCTGGGCTTGCCATGGCTATGCGCCATGAATATGACGATATGAAAGCGAACTGGTTTGAGTTCGATGGTGATACTGACGAAGAGATTAACGCATATCTAAACACTACTTTTGATGGAGATTATAGAGATGAGGTAAATCACCTCAAGAACATGACACTTGATCCGATATTTACCTCAGGAGATGACCGTTATTTTGATGTGATCAACCGTTCAACTCACGCTAATTATCACATTGACCTAACAAAATTGTATGACAACTATTACACAGTTGAAATGGTAAATGGAGATAGAACTAATGTCAACATTGAACTGCCAGATGACGACACTAACACAGGAGGAAACAACGGTGGATCCAACAATGGTGGTACTAACAATGGTGGTACGAATAATGGCGGCACGAACAATGGAGGCGATACGACAACTCTACCTGGCCCGACTGACAATAACACCAATGATGATGATTTGTTTGCTGACCAGCCTGATGACCAGTTTATTGATGAGGCTGAAGCTGATGAATCAACCAAGAATCAACTGAAACTAATCTTATTGATTATTGTGATTGCTCTGCTATTTGGTCTGTATGTGATAAGTCGTACCAATGATAGTGACGATTTACTAAATTCTCAAACCTCAGTCGTCGAGAAGATATGGGATGATAATGAAATCAATGAGTCATCTAGTGAATCTAAATCGAAAGCCAACGAATCGTCCGATATTTATGAGGCAATTGACATCAAGGATAAGGTGGCAAGTGCCATGAAATCCTCAGGACTTTCCGCAGTTCGTTTGTTTACCGCTATCGACCAAACCGATGATGGTTATGTTTCAAGAAGAGAGATTAGAACGGCTGTCAACACGTTGCTAAAAGATTCGGTTAAGGTCTCAGACATTGACGCTATGCTGGAGACGTTTGATACCAACCGAGACGGAGTAATCAGCCTTGATGAATTCTTATCGGTAATGGAAAAGCATCAGCCTACACAATTTGTACCGGTGCTACCTGATTTGAAGCCGCCAAAAAAGCAGTGAATCTATTGTTTGATGAGGAACTATTGTAGTTCCCAAGTGGGTCCATCTGCTGAATCTGTGACGATAACCCCCATGGAGTTTAGATCATCTCTAATTTGGTCAGCTCTTGCCCAATCCTTATTCGCCCTTGCTTCACTTCGCTCGATCAATAATTGTTCGACTCGTGGGGCTATCTCTGCCTTTCTAGGGTCTTCCTCTGGCTCGAGTAGAGCGAATTCTCGAGTTGGCAAGATACCAAGTACTGCACCAGCCGACTCTTCTAACCAATCAACTGCGTAATGAGCAAAGGCATCTTTATCCGCCTCATCCAATCCACTGCTGAGTAGTTTGCTGATTTCTCTGACTCCACCAAGAACCTTAGCAACTGCATCTCTAGAATTAAAATCATCATCCATGGCCTTAGCAAAACCTTCACCCATTTTCTCCAACATTGCTAGAGATTTAATCAACGGTTGTTGCGATGTAATGTCTGGTTGCGGTAAAGCAACCGGCGAGTTAGATGACATTCCTTTCAAGGCATTGATGTAACATTCTAAAACTCGGTTGTAGTTGCGTTCTGCATCTTTAAGCAATGACTCATTCATATCAATTGGAGATCGATAGTGGGCATTGATTAAGGCGAATCTAAGGACCATTGCGTCTACTTGTTGTAAGATTTCTTTGATAGTCCAAAAGTTACCAAGTGATTTACTCATCTTTTCGCCATCGATATTTACGAAACCATTGTGCAACCAGTGGTGAACTATTGGTGAACAGCCAGTGTGACATTCACCCTGGAAGATCTCTGCTTCATGGTGAGGGAAACGCAAATCGTGACCGCCCCCATGAATATCGAACTGTTGACCAAAGTGATCAAGCGACATTGCAGTACATTCGATATGCCAGCCAGGCCTTCCCGGGCCCCAAGGAGATTCCCAAGTTGGCTCGCCAGGTTTGGCTGCCTTCCATAATGCGAAGTCCTTGTGATCCTTCTTTCCAGAGGCATTATCGTCAACTCGTCCACCAGCGCCTGAGCGTACAGCATCAATATTTTGGCCGGTCAACTGACCATATTTTTCCGGTGCAGATTCAACATGAAAGTATACGCCATCTTTTGCCTGGTAAGCATGACCTTTGTCGATTAAATCTTGAGTGATATGAATCATGTCATCGACATAATCGGTACACCTTGGATAATCATCGGCTCGCAAAATATTCAATGCATCCATATCTTCGTAATAACCAGCAATATTATTTTCCACTAATTTTCGCCAGTCTCCCCCAATTTCGTTGGCTCGCTTGATAATCTTATCATCAATATCAGTAAAATTTTGAACATAGTGAACATCAAAGCCTGAAGATTCTAACCACCTGTGGATTAAATCAAATGCAAGATAACAACGAGCATGTCCTAGGTGACAATTATCGTAAACAGTTACTCCGCAGACATACATCGAAACCTTGCCGGGCTCCATTGTTTTGAATGGAACTTTTTCCCTGCGACGGGTATCATGCACTCTTAGCGGCATAGGAAACGTTACCCGGTGTTAGCCATCACACTTGAAGGTTATAGATACGATTCCTTTCGCAGTGCTTGTTGTCACCATGAAGAATGTAGAAAACGGCCTTCAGTTTGGTAGTACTCATGTACCTGATGAACTAATTGTTCGTACAAGTTGGCTTCTACCTGCTACAGTAGCCCCATTATCTATGGTCATTCACCTACTAAGTGGTAATTCTAGAGATTTTCCATTCTTTATTTCAGAGGCTGATTTTCCTGGAATAGAACGATGGGTCTTCACGATTGGACTAGCCATCTCTGGATTGTTACAAATGTTGTTTGCTTACCGTATTTGGTACAAGTACAAAAACCAAAATTCAGCAAAGTTACTATTCCTGTTTTTAGTATGTGGACTATGTGTTGGTGCCAATTTATTCATTATGTCGTTTGCTAACATGTATGATCATCTAAAATTACATATTCTCACCGCGTCGATTGTGTTCCAACTTGGAATTGTTTGGGCAATTCTGTCACACTTCGCATTGCCAGGTAAAAACAAACCAGGTAAAAAAATCCGAATTTACGCAATTCTGATTTCTATTGTATCCTACATCGTGATGTCGCAAGCAATCGTTAGAGCAGTTGCAGGCCTAGAGAACTATGGCTTGGAAGATGAAACAATGTTTACCTTAGACCGGATACAATATGCAGTAGATATAGCGGCATATGCCGAATATGCCTTATTTGTTGCACTTATTATGTGCCTTTATTCAATAGAAAAAGACCTGTCTGCAGAAACTATAACTTCAGAGGAGTGAATCTTTCACATTGATTAATTCCTTTGACATATCAAATACTTCGGATTCATCTTTGGTCATATCCCCAAGCCTCAATGCTTCGGACAGAATCCTTGAAGTTGCCTCTGGATGATATTGAACTGTTCGTATGGGCCTTGTAGGGTGTTGACACGCGGCTATGGAACAATGTTCTGCTGAGCCAATTACCTCTAATTCGCCTGCATCAACCACATGGTCTTGATGAGTAAACACGGCATTTACCACTGAGCCATCATTGTATTTTACTGACGAAACAAAGTGACTACCTTCATTTGCTCGCTCAACCTTGCCGCCAAGTGAAGCAGCGATGATCTGGTGACCAAAGCATATTCCAATAATTGGCACCTCTGTAGTTTGAATTAATTCTGCCACCTCATCCATCCATGGCTCCCAGGAACTTACGTTTCGACGAGAACCAGTTATTGCGATATAGTCACACTCAACAGGACCTGAAACTACAGTTCCATAACCATATTCGGTTCTCTGGCTTGTATGTGGTGACCAAAGATATACTTCGGGGTCGTCAAAATGTGAAATGATTTCCCTAACGCCTTCCTTACCAAAGGCTTTCCTTTCAGCGAGTAAATCAACCACTAGTAGACGCATCTCAATCAAGCTTCTGCAGTTTCTGATGCCTCGACTTTCTTGGCTTCAATTGCGGCGTCATTTGCTTTGAGTTGTTCCCAAACAATTTCCGCGATATCTTTCACTTCCATCTCTGAGCCAATTGCTGATAAGCCATCGGTAATCATTGTCGAACAGAATGGACAGCCAACGGCTACAGTATCCGCGCCGGTTTCGGCAAGTTCCTTTGAGCGAATTACATTAACTCGATCATATCCTTCATCAACGTGCTCCTCCATCCACATTTGTGCACCACCTGCTCCACAACAGAATGAGGACTTTCCACTTCTCTCTGGTTCGACATCTACTCCGCCAATCACATTTCTTGGAGCATCTAATTCACCGCCGATTCTACCAAGGTAACACGGATCGTGATAGGTGACGGAACCATCATGCTTCGGGTCTGGTAATTTGCCTTCTGCCTGAAGATGGTTAATCAATTGAGAGTGATGCATCACTTCGATATCTTCTCCACCATAGTCCTTGTATTCCTTGCCAAGTGTATGGAAACAATGTGGGCAAGATGCTACTACTTTCTTTACACCGATTTCTTCAAAGGTTGCTAAGTTGGTTTCAGCCAGCATTTGGAATAGATATTCATTACCTGCTCTGCGTGCTGCATCACCACTACAACCCTCTTGCATTCCCAAGATTCCGACATCAAGGCCGGCTTCTTTCATGATGCTGATAGTATCTCTCGCCACTTTCTTGTTACGCTCATCAAAGGAGGCTGCACAACCAGCGAAGTAGATGTATTCGGCAGGTTCTGCGACTTTGACGTCAAGTCCTTCTGCCCAATCGCCTCTTTCATGAGACGGCAGGCCGTAAGGGTTTGAATCGGATTCTAGATTCTCAATTGTCGCCATAAGTGGCATTACAGTATCCTCAACCTTTTCATCAAATTCCATACGCTCCATCATCAAATGTCGACGAGCGTCGGTCAATTTTGGAACGTGGTCTATGTAAATTGGACATGCTTCAACACAGGCATGACAAGTAGTACAAGCCCAAATTGAATCTTCACCGAATTTTGCAATGATGTCTTGTTCAGGTGTTTCACCAGCCGTCAAAATAGTATAATTGTCATTAGCATAATTTCTAACATCGTGAATGATTTGCATTGGATTCAATGCTTTACCTGAGGCGTATGCTGGACAAACATCTTGACATCTAGCACATGATGTACAAGCCCATCCATCGATCAAGTTACGCCAGGTTAGGTCGGTATAATTAGCAGTACCAAATGATTCGACATCTAAGTCATCAAGTAATACAGCCTTGCCGTCTTCTCCGACTTGCATAGGCTCCATTGTGGCCATTGGGCGCATGTCATGGAAGAATACGTTAGGCAATGCCATTACCAAGTGCATATGTTTTGATAGTGGGATTAAGAACAAAAAGGTGGCAATTGCTAGCATGTGAGCCCAGTAAGCACCAACTACAACATTGGTTGACGGAACTATCGTATCAGCAACCCAAGCACCAATTGGCTCGTAGGTTGAAGAGACGCCCTGTTCACCTGCCTCAACAAAGAATGAGGTTACGGTAATAGTCATAATCAGTAACAGAATTACATTGCCTTCAAGTTGTGATTTGCCTTTCAACTTCTCTGGAGTGAATACGACTCTGCGAGTCAATGCTGCTACACACCCTACCAAGGCAATAGTATAACCAGTTTCTACTATCAAATTCCAAGGACCTTTGACTACTTCTGGCAGTAAACTGTGAGAAAACCAATTAGCAGTAGCTAGGTCAAACATATCGGTTGAAAGCATTAGGAATCCCCAAAACATCAACACGTGAATTCCGCCAGCGATTTTGTCTTCCAAGACTTTTTTCTGTCCTAGCCAACCAGTTGCGACTTCTTTTATTCTGGCAGGCCAATTGTCGAACCGGTTATCTGGTTTCCCAAGCATTACCAATCTAGTTGCTTTCCAGACTTGATATAAGAAAAATGAGATTGAGAATACTCCAATAACTGCAAGTATAGCCCAACCGGGTATTGGCCCATAGTCCATCAATAACGGGTGTTCCACAATATCACCTCACCTGTGTTATCTAAGCCGATAATAAGACATCTATTGAAGTCACCGTATCAAAGCACAAATAAAACCACATGATGTGCATGACATACAAGCAGCCGACTTGGAGGTTTTTTGATGAGTTTTATCACAACGAGTTCACCTGGAAAATGCATTCTTTTTGGTGAGCATGCCGTTGTCTATGGGCATCCAGCAGTTGCTGTGGCAATCGACCAGCGAATTTCAATTAAAATTCAACCCTCGACAAGCGGTATTTGGTTACTTGATGGTAATAAATTAAACATGGCTAGAAACCCACATATCAAAGGATTAATCAAGAAATTATGGCCTGTTGACGAGGGTGCTCCTCCACTATCCATTCAGATCGAAGGAAATATTCCGCGTGCATCAGGCCTTGGCTCTTCAGCAGCCCTGTCAGTAGCCTTAGCAGCCGCATTAAGACTCGCGAGAGGTAGATGGGTGAAGAAGAAGGAAGCATCTGGTCAAGAGAACTGGGCTGAGGGCTTTGGCTCAGATATTTCAGCAAGTGATGCTTACGGAAAAGAGGGGGGAGTTTTCTCAGTAATTGAGCATGATAACATGTTTCTGGTAACCGGTAGCAAATCTGTTGATGCTGATGAAAATGCAATATTAGCTCACAGTGTTGAAGCCGCTGCCCAAAAAGGTCGAGCATCACCGATGGATTCGTCAACCTGTTCTCACGGTGGAGTAATCGTGATATCTGATCGAATTGAAAACGATTTGGACTACCTCTATCGTAGGAACTTGAAAATGCCCGATAGCGAGAGGTTTTGGCATATCCATGAGTTAGATTTAGGAATAATCCCTGATGATATTTATCTGGTAATTGGTAGCACGGGAGTCAGCGCTCCGACCAGCAAACAGGTAGCCAAAGTTGCTCGAATGCTTGAAAAGAATCCTCAACGAATGGAAGAGATAGAAACCATCGGTAAAATTGCTCGGCGAGGCATTGATGCCTTGATGAAGGGAGATTATGAAACGGTAGGCCGGACGATGACTGAGAACCAGATTATGCTCAAGAGCATTGGAGTTTCCAGTCCTGAACTTGATGCTTTAATCAAAGCCGCCGCACCTACAAGTTTGGGTGTAAAATTAACCGGTGCCGGTGGTGGTGGTTGCATGGTTGCATTAACAAAAAATCCTAAATTAACTAGTGATTCAATAGAACTTGCAGGTGGCCGGACTTTAATCTCAAAATTAGGTAGTCCGGGTATGATGATTGACAGTTTTAGTGAAGCGACTTTTTGGACAAAAATTGACACTGAAAGAAAATAAGATGTTAAGGAAAAAAGCGGTTATTTATATACCTCTTTTAAGTCGCTTTTAAACATGACAACTGATGAAGAACGTCTAACTGTAGTAAATGTAGTCGCAAGCACAAGAGTCGCAGAAGAACTTGATCTGCCAGATATCGCAATTCAACTAAACTGTGAATATGAACCAGAACAATTCCCAGGTGTGGTTTACCGTGTAACTGAACCAAAGTTGGCGATTCTTATGTTCCGCTCAGGAAGAGCAGTATGTACCGGTGGTAAAGATGAAGATAACATTCATACTGGAATTGACAGAATGATTTCCGACCTACGTGGGGCTGGAATCAAGACTTGGGATTTAGCCGATGTAGAAATTGAAGTCCAAAACATGGTTGCAACCTATGCCCTTCATTATCCTGAAGATTATGATGGCAACGACAAATTCACTGGTGAACCTCTTGCAGGAGTTCCAAGAAAATTGAATCTAAACAACCTTACATTCCACCTGCCTTTCGATAAGGTAGAATACGAGCCAGAGCAATTCCCTGGACTGATTTATCGACTTGATTACCCTAAGGTTGTCTGCTTGATTTTCGGCAGCGGCAAGATGGTTATTACTGGAGCTCGCCACAAGGACGAGATTCTAGAAGCTGTTGAAATCATCAAGGATGAATTAGCAGACTTGCTGTGAGATTAGATGAATCTCCTCTTTCTAGTAGGAGAAGTGTTCATTGCCTATATGGTGCGTCGCTGAGGTATGCGGAGTATTGCCGGTCGGCAAATCAAAGCGATGTCTTTGATTTTAATAATGCTCATTTCAACCACTTTATTCTACGATCCTCCTCAACAATTGAGAGATAATGATTATCTTGAGAGTAGTTCTAAATCAACAGCAAACGCTGCTGATGTACCTGTTTGGCGCGTTGGAGACAAATGGAAATATGCGGGTACATTCGATCCCACTCAATTAGTTATTGACTCTGGAGTTGAAGCAAATGTTGGAGAAATAAATGGCGATTCAATAACAGAAGTTTTGTCTATTACCGAGCAGAATGTTGCTGGAATCCCCACTTTGGTATACACTGTTAGGACTTCGGCTAATTTTGACAAATCCGGCGTATCGCTCGACGCTTTTACTGGTGTAGCAGAGATTGAATTTACCCAGACTGAGGTTCTAAGAGTGAGTGATTTGGCATCTCTGCGCAGTGATTTGGACCTTTTCATTGAATTTACGCCAAGCGGAATTAGTTTCTTGAAGCAAACGGTTGGAGATATTACGATCTCAAATACTTACACGCCCCCAAGTGAAAACTATGATTTCCCGTTGAGAGATGGCGATCGATGGGCCACAACCGTCACCTCCACCTCACAATGGTCAGGTTCTAGTGACTACATTACCCCCTTCCCGCCACCAACAACGGATACCAATACCTCTACTTATGAAGTAACTAATGTAGGAATACCAATCAATGAATTTGGTCAATCGATTAACTATGGTGGATGTGACAATTCATATGAAATAACAACTTTCAACTCGGACGGAGATGAAGCAGGATATACATGGTATTGTCCAGAAGCACGTAATTTTGCTTGGAAGCATACCGAAGAAGATGTAGGATTAACTATTGATTTTAGGCTTAAGGAATATATTCCAAAGGATTCTTCGGGAGTCAATATTTACAATGATCCTGGAGTTCGTGACGATTGTTTAATGATTGAAACTGAAAATGATGTAACTGCATTAGATACGCCGATTGATGTCTGGGTAAACGCATCCTCAGCCACTGGTTGTCTTGGTAGTTCGAGTGGCGTTTCATTAGAACTGCGCCATGAAGCAACTGGAGAAGTTCAATCTCTAACCACTGCAACCAATGGAAGCGCTTGGACGACTTTGAATATTGGCAGCGTGGAGGACGGTTCAACCACATCAACTGACTGGGCAAGCCATGGTCTAGTTGCAAGAACTACCAGCGGCAATCTCGTGGGAGCAAAAACAATCACGCTTGATGATGATTTGGTTGTTTTAGATTTGTTTGCCGATGCTGAACGAGCAATAATCACTCGAAATAGAGGTGGAGATTTGAAGCAATTGAATGCTCTTTCTGGTTACAATGTACTTCCAGGAGACCAGTTAATTGTTGAAGTTTCAATTCAAAATAACGGAATCACCAACAGCATTCCTACTGATTTACGAATTTATCCTCCAACAGGCAACAGTTTCAATCTTCCAGTTCCTTCTTTATCAACATATGAAATCTACAAAACCAACTTTACTTGGAATGTTCCAGATAATCAAGCAATTGGCAATATTCCGATTTCTTGGGAAGCAGATCCGGATGAAATAAATTCTGCCGATGCTAACCCAAACAACGATTTTGCTATCATTGAATTATTTGTTGGCCGATTACCAACACCGGTAATCAATCATGTTATCGAACAAACAAAAGTCGAGGTTTTTATCAACGCTAGTTCAAGTTTCGATGAAGATGGAGGAAATGTTTCATGTATTTTCAGGATTCCATATGACGATGGTAGCCGATCATGGGCTTACATCAAGGTTGTCTCTCTGAGTTGCCAGACAAACTGGACTTGGATTGACGATGGAGATTATCCTATCGAGGTGACGGTAATTGACGAAGAGCGTGATGAAGTTGAGCAGATTATGTATGCAAACATCACCAACAGAGCGCCACTACTAGAAATTAGGAGTATGCGTGATGAAGCTAGAGTTGAACACCCAATTACGCTCTATGCGTTTGGTAATGATACCGATTCGGAAGACCCCTTCCCCGGAGTTGTCGATGTATTCTGGCCTGATGCGCAATGTATGGAAGGATACTACACCAAAACCTGTACAACTACCGCTCCAACTGAAGGATATCACACATTCAAGGCGATAGGCGTTGATGACGACTTGGCACAAACTGAAGCAAGTATCGATATTTTGTTTACCAACATCGTGCCACATAGTACGATAATCAACCTATACGAAAATGGGGCAATAATTGAGGCGGATGAACAGCAGATTTGGCAACTAGATGAGGACCAGTTAGTTACCATCAAAGGACAGGCTGAAGACTCTGTAGATGATATTGAACAATTGTCACATACTTGGTGGCCCGACAATCGACAAACTGACCTAATCTACTTCCTAACAGGTAGAGTAACTGAATTTGAAATGGATTGGGAAACTTCAGGCCTGCATACCATCAGGTTAGATGTGACTGACAATGATGGCGCTACTAGCGCCACCAATGAGCGTTGGGTAAACATCCGAAATGTACCACCAGTCGTTCAACCATTGGATTCCGTATTACCAATTGCAGAAGGGCAATCAATCACTATTACTGGCAACTCAACTGATACTAAAAGTGATCTTCCAACGCTGGTTAGGTGTTGGGATGTTGACCCGGGAATAGATAGTGATAGCGTTGGTGGAGCAAGTGATGATTGCGACATAACCGGTGATATATTCACCTATGCTTGGAATCGAAGTGGCTCTCATACCGTAGTCTATCACGTGACCGATGATGATGGCGCGACGACAAGTGAAATCGTTGTTGTAGATGTGGTTAACATTCCTCCAATTGTTAGATTAAATTCTGTAAATTGCCGAGCATATGAAAGCTGCATTCTCGATGCTCGATCAACTATTGATTCACTTAATGACCTTGATGGACTGAACTACGTATGGGATACTGATGTTAATTTCGATAGTAATGGCGATGGAATCAAGGATAATGATGCAGATTTAGTTGGGCCAAGGGTTGAGCACATATTCAAACAAGAAGGAAAGATTACAATCAAAGCAATGGTTTGGGATGAGAATCCCGAAAAACCAGGCTCCAAGGAATTGATCGTTAATGTTGGACCAGCAGACCGCACTATCCTAGAAGATACGGGTGCGTTACTAGCTGGAGAAGATGCAAATCCTATTGCACAGTTAGCACTCGCGTTGATAGTGATTTTACTCATGGTATTGGTTGGCCGAAGAAGAAGTAATAATGCTAAAGTTAAGAATTGGGAGAAAGATGAGCTTGACGAGGTATTTGATAGCGAAGGTCAATTGAACTCTCAAACACGTAAACCAGCCGCTCCACCACCTGGATTTGTTTTTGATCAAGCCTTGCAATCACCGGCAAATATTGTTAGTTCTGATGATATTTCAATTGATGAACTATTAGCCTCTCCCAAACTACCCGAAGGCGGACTTCCTGATGGCTGGACTATGGAACAATGGAACTATTACGGCCATGAATGGATGAAAACCCAAAAGTAGTCAAAAAATCGAGTCTCTCAAGTAATATGACTTCGTCGCCTAACCATGTTTAAGCAGCGATGTTTGGCTGTAATTTTAATTTTGATTATGTTCATTGCACCACTAGGAAATTTGAACGACTCAAACAAAACTGAAACTCTCGCAGATATCACAATTAGTGAATCTGGCACATTGAACGGATGGCCTGATGTTCCGACATGGCGAATTGGTGACAAATATACCTACGAAACCCAATTCGATGTTCAGCAACTTATTCAGCAAGCCAATGTCTCTGCGACATTGAATACACTGACCGGTGATACAGTATATGAGGTTGTAGATATATTATTCATAAACATCGATAATATACAAACTCTGGTTTACAAAATGGATATTTCGGGTTCGTTTACCTCAGGCAACAATGGTGCTTATATTGAGGATACACCTGTAGGGGACGCAAACGGTAGGCTGGATATTGAGTATTCTGGAGAAGATATAATTCGAGTTCGTGATTTAGCAGTAGTAAATAGTGATTTTACTTTGGATGTCGAATTTGCGCCATTTAATCTAGGATTTTTGAGTGCTAATTTGGCTACTATATCTTTTGACACAGCATATTCACCTCCAAAAGAGAAAAATGACTTCCCGCTCCACACCGGAGACCAGTGGTACATGGATTTCTTTGCATCGACTACGGCTGGTGGAAGTTCAGATTACTTCGACCCTACAGAATTCGATACCGCAGGACCGGAAAACAACAGCTGGCAAATTACAGCAAACGGAGTTCCAACTGAAGATGGCAAGAATATTGCATACAGTGGTTGTGCAGATTCATACAAAATCAACGAATGGAATCAAACAGGGGTTTCTCAAGGATTCAACTGGTATTGTCCTGATGTAAGATACAATTCATGGATGAGAGTAAGTAATGCGGCTGGCTTTACCATCGATTGGTTACTAAAACGATACGAACCTGTTGCCTCAAGCGGTGTCAACCCAACCTCAAATCCTGGAACAAGAGACGTCGAGATAGATATTGGTTTGCAAGGTGTTGCAACTTTACCAAACGCACAGCAAACTATCTCAATAGATTACAGTGGACCATCAGGAGTCCAACCTAACACTAACTTACAACTAAGATATGAGTTAGACGAGACCTTACTTAATCCCACAACTGATACGAATGGACAAGCCACTGCGACATTCAACTCCTCTGATGTTGTTGACACTACCAATTCTAGCGATGACTTTTCCAGCAATGGACTGATAGTCTGGGACCCACAATCAGAAATCATCGGTGCTGCAACCGTTGTTATCGATTTGTCATTAACACCTGTCGATTTAATTGCTCAATCCGATGCTATCATAGTAACTCGGACCAGAGATGGCGTAGAATCAACACTAACCAAGTCAATCGGCTATAATTCACTGCCTGGAGATTTGCTATCGTTTTCAATCCCAACGCAGAATCGTGGGTTACTATCCTCTTCAGCCACAACAATACAAGTTACTACTCCCTCTGGCACAGTAATAAGCGAGGCTCTTCCTTCAATACCATCATATGGTGAAGCAAGAATTGATGTTGATTGGACTGTTCCTGCCGATGAACCGATTGGTATCCAAAATCTACTGATTGAAGTAGATCCAGATGAATTGGTTACAGAAGATTCTAACAGAACCAATAATCTAGCAAACGTCGAAGTTTTTGTCGGTCGAACTCCTACAGCCGAAGTAACGGTAACTGATGGGGTATTTACCTGGGAAAATGTCACAATTGATGCATCAGCTAGTTATGATGAGGATGGTGGAGATGTTACCTGCCGCTTCACTGTTACGTGGCGACTTCCGGATGGCGTGGAGAATTACGATGCTGAAAATTGCATAATTAACTACAATTGGAGTGATGACGGGATATGGAATGTTATGGTTACAGTCATTGATGACGAACTTGATACAGACATAATAGATGTTACTGCAACGGTGCTGAACCGTGCGCCAATAGTTGATTTAATAGTTCCAGAATCCATTGAAGTAAATCAATTTATTACAGCAGACGCCTCAGATAGTTACGACAATGACACAATACGGCCAGAAGAACAAGCCTCTGTCGATATTACATGGCCCGGTCTAGTTTGTTTTGATGGTGACAATACTGGAACAACATGCAGAATACTTGCAAATGAAGAAGGACCATTGACCATAACAGCAGTTGCTACTGACGATGATGGTGCACAAACAAGTATCTCAAAAACTGTTAACGTGTTAAATGCCGCACCAACTTTAACTCAACCTGAATTGTGGAAAGCCGGGCAAAATCAGTCAACAGATTCAATGGGTTACTGGAATTTGAATGAAGATGAAACCGTCATCCTACGTGCCGTTGCAGATGATACACCTTTAGATAAGGAGACACTAATTATTGAATGGATGCCTTCTGATATGGATGAAAATTGGACTATAACTACTGTTGGTCCGTCATCTCAAACCACTGTATCTTGGGCAACTTCAGGACTTCATAACCTGACTGTCGTGGCATATGATAATGATAATGAAAAGTCCGAGATTAGAACTGGAATTGTCAATATATCTAATGTTCCTCCAACCATAGCTACTCTAGGATCAACTCAACCAATATTTGAAGACAACAATATTACCTTCACTGCTGAGGTTACTGACACAGCATCTGATATTGACAACTTAGAAATTTGTTGGGATTTAGATTCTTTGAGCGATGCTGATGAAGATGGATTTGCTGACAATGATTGTGACATGAGCGGCCTAGAAATGACTGCTTCTTGGCCTAATAGTGGGATAAGATGGATTACTGCCACAGTCACAGACGATGATGGGGCAAGTGATTCTACAAGCATCAATGTCAGCGTAATTAATTCAGCACCAAGAGCCAAGATAACCAATAGTACTGATGTCTTAGCATTGAATGAAGGTGACAATGTTACATTGTCTGGCATAACAACTACCGATACCGCATTTGACAAATTATCTCTGATTTATGCTTGGGATAGCAATCACATAGATTCTGATTTGGATGGAGAAACCACTGGAGATATCGACCATTATGGTGCAGAATGGTTCATCAGCGACCTACCAGCGGGAACATGGTTAATCACGATGACAGCTACTGATGATGATGGTGAAAGCAATACTGCGAATATTGAGATTGTTGTAAAGGCAAAGCCTGCAGACGACTTCCTTGAATCGATTACCAACGCAGTTGGAGGTGTTGGAACTTTGGTCATAGGGATTCTAGCCATTGTAGTAATTGGGCTAGCAGCATTCTTATTGTTCACTAGAAAATCCGGCAACTCATCAGACAAATATTCTGACTTCAACATGCCAAGCACTCCGAGCAGCCAGTTTAACGAACCTATTGCAACTCCTAGTGCTGATGCTGGATTCGGTTTGTATCAACAAGAGCCCTTACAATCTGACCCATATGCTGCATACAACCCACAACCCCAAGCCGATCCATATGCTGCATACAACCCACAACCCCAAGTCGCCTCGCAACCTGAACCATATGCAACCTACGAGGCAAATCCTCAACCTGCGAGCCAAACTTCAGTAAATCCACAACCTGCTCCGGTAACCAATCAAGGCCCACCGCTACCTGTAACAGGCTTGCCTGAGGGTTGGACTATGGAACAATGGCAACATTATGGCGCACAATACATTGCAGCACAAACGCCCAATATCGCGCAAAATCAACCAACAATTACAGATACTACTTCCCAATCACCTTCTAATTCTCTGAATGATATTCTAGATGATTTAGATTTGTGAAGTGAAATTATGGTTAGTTTGTGGGGATTCTTTGGATTGCCCGATCCCGACGGAGTGGCAAAAACCAGTCAGAACAATGTCAAGCCAGCAGAAGATGAACTTGTAGAGGAGCAAGATAATACCTTGAGGCAATCAACTTTGGGTACCGAGAAACCCAAACCTGTACAAGAGCCATTGAATGAGTTACCTAAAATTGGAACAACTCATGTTCCAGTTCCAACACCACAAAACTGGCAAGGACCAGTCACTGCAGATGGTGAACCTTTTCATGACATGGGCGTTCAAAATCAAGTTAGACGCTCGTTTCCCACCCGAGCACTAAGGTATGTTTCTCCTGATGAAATGAAGCGCATACCTACTAGAGGTATTGCTCAAAGGATTGCTAATGGCGATACGGTAATTGTAGATTTAAGGAGTCTAGTTCATATGGATTCGCATCAAAATGCTTGTCGAAGAGATTTGAAAATGATGACTGACGAGGTAGGGGTTGGTGTATTTGCTTTGGACCAAGAAGACAAGTTGCTGATGATACCTGGAACCGATGTCATGGTTGATGTTGGGAACTATAATCTTGGCATTAATCCTCTGATGTAATTTACATAATGTCGGAAATTTGCTTAAAAGGGTCATTACTTTCGGCTAAATGTGGCCGGGAGATTCAAAGTTCCATTCTCTGGTTTGAGTGGTTCATATATTCCTCACTTTGCATCATCAATGGTAATGATTATCCCCTTCATGGTCACAGTAACATGGTTATCTGCTACTGAATCAGACTACTCATTTAGACAAGACAACTATCGACTAGAAATCGCATTTATCCTTACTGCGTTGATTTCATTTGGTTGGCTGATGTCAATGGTTATTGGTGTAGTGTTTGATTTATTTCCGTTAACTCATGATAGTGAAGCATACACTCATACACACTCCAACCAATATCTGTTGATCAATATAGTTGGACAGGTATTGATTATGGGTGGTATTCTTTCTAACGACCTAAACGTAATGTTTGATATGGCAACTGTTGGATTAGTCTTACTATCTTGGGGGTTGATTTCAATTGCTTGGCCAAGTTGGAAGTTACATTTAGATTCTATGGGAAATGAGAAGAACTGTGGTAATATTGCGTTAGTTCCTGCTCTGTTAATTCCTGTATCTGTTTTAGTTGTTCTAGGTTGTTGGATCTTTAGGCAAAAAACTGGTATGCTAGAATTCGGCTTCTCTTTCAATGTAGTAGTAATGATGGGGACTATCGCATTGTCACTAATTCTTGCTCACTTCAATCGTCGATTATCGTGGGACTTGGTGAAATTCAATGACTTTAGACCGGTTGTAGCGGTTTATCTCGTTTTAGCATTAATTCATTGTTTCTCTGTTATGATGTATGAACGTGATCAAATTACTGAAAGACTTGCTAATGTCACTCAATCTTTGCCGTTTCTTTGGGCTTTTATTTCAACAAGGCCAGTCAAGATGCTGCAAAATACCATGGGGAAAAATCGAAAACCACATTCTGTATTGATAGGTCAATCTCAACTATATTTTTTGATTGTCGGAATTATGTCGATTATTCCAGACTTTGATGAAGGGAAATTCATCAATATATCTTATGTGACGTTATTATTTTCTACTGTTATGCTGTCAATATGGGGTTCAGGATTGTATCTTCATTACGACCATTTACACAAATCGATTCATAATCGGCCAAAGCATAACATATTGCTGATATTCAATGCAATTGGTGTAGCCTCTTTATTCATGATAGGTTTTAGAATTACTATCTTTGGCGATAACACCGACCTAGTCTATTATGTAATGAGGAACTTTGCCTTATTTTCTATGATGGCGTATATGATTATTACGTTGTTCAAAGATTTGGTTCTATCTCTAGATACGTGGCATCGAGTGCCGATGCATCATGAACGTTATATCTCATAATCGCTAAGTTCAACCAAACGAATCATAGCATCACTAGCGATACCGAGGACTGTTGCCTCATCACCTTCTACAAGTCTGGCAAATTCACCCATATCTCCTGCTAAATCGTAAGAACCGGCTTTTCCAACCCAGGAGTTATTGAGTACTAATTCTACCAAGTCTTCATCTGAGATTTCGTCAAATTCCACTATCGCTTGATTCAAATGAAATTCCCAACCACCTTGAAAAAAAATTCCCGTTGCAGACCAAACTCTGTGCCTGCGACCAGCCAACCGGTGTAACATCGCAGCAGCTTCGATTGCATCGCTAGCTTTACCCATGGCAAGCGAGTCTATATCTGGGTCTTGAAGCAAAGTATCGCTTACTATAACCAAGTCAAATTCTGCATTGTCGGTTACAGCAGATGCTTTCTTTTGGCAGATTTCCAATACCTGTGCTGAAACATTTGCTGCTGATGAGTTCTCGTCTACTGAATCAATACCTTGACAAGTCAAATCTGGGAAGATTTGCCCCAACATTTCAGCTCTGCGGGATGATTGGGATGCAAGCCAAACTCTCATCGTAACTCAACTTTTATCCCAATCAATCAACCTTACGATTTTACTCCACAAATTTTAGACATATTCAAGTGATTGATGATATACGGTTAGTCGGTGGCCGTATGTCAGGACTAGAGAGAATCCCCACGCACATCGAAGGATTGGATGAGAATATGCAAGGCGGCATACCGCAAGGTCACATCTGCTTAGTAGCAGGTGCATCTGGAGCAATGAAGTCAAGTTTGACCTTTTCAATGCTATACAATGCCGTACTTTACGGAGAGACTAGTGGAATTTACATAACTCTTGAACAAGGCAAGGAATCCCTTCGAGCCCACATGGGTAATATGGGAATGAATGTTGATGACCCAAGAGTTAGAAATCGTATCGCGATTATTGATTTAGTTGATTTGCGCGTTCAATTGGATGAACAAGGCATGAGCAATCGTGTTGATTGGATGGGACAATTAATCAAACAACTGACTTCATATCGACAATCAATTGGATTCGAGTTGCTTGTATTCGATTCTTTGGGAGCATTCTTCACACTAACTAAAATGGAAAATCCTAGAGATGAGATATTCCGATTATTTGAGGCCGTTAGAAGGCTAGAACTAACCTCTTTCTTTATTTGTGAAATGACTGGTGAGGACCACAAGCAATTTGGCGAGTATGGCATTGAAGATTACTTGTCTGATGGCGTAATTCATTTGGTAATGGAACGAACTGCAGACGATGTAAGTAGGAAAATGAGCGTGATAAAGATGCGTCACACCAACCACATGTTGGGCTACAAGCCGTTCAAGTGGAAACCTGAAGAACAACGATTTACCACACTGTGATTATTCAACAGTTACCGATTTTGCTAGATTTCTTGGACGATCTACATCGCAACCTAGTGCTAAAGCGGTGTGATATGAAATCAACTGTAGTGGTAAAACAGTCAACATTGGGGAGAGATAATTATTCACTTTGGGAATTGGTATGTTGATATCTCCTTCCTCACTTATGTCATCACCCTGTTCATGAATTAGGATTATTTTTGCACCTCTTGCGCGGCATTCATGAATTGCTGAAATTGACTTTCCTTTGACATGGTCATTTGGAACAATGAAAATTACTGGACTCCCTTCTTCTAATAGCGCAATTGGCCCATGCTTCATTTCACCTGCTGGATAAGCAAGGCAGGGAATATAGGCTACCTCCATTAACTTTAGAGCACCTTCTTTTGCAACTGGTGCAGATATTCCTCGACCCAAGAAAAGCACGCTTTTGGCATCTTTGACTAGATTTACTGCCTCCATTATTGGGCCTTGATTTTCAAAGTATTCCTCAATCAAATGTGGAATTTGTTGCAAACCATTGATGATGTCCTTGCCTTTCTCTTTGCTAAGGGAGCGAGACCGAGCAACTTGAATTGAAAAAATAGTTAGAGCAGCAATCATATTTGTGAATGCTTTTGTAGATGCAACTGCTTGTTCTGGTCCGGAATGGATGTATACGCCTTTACCACATTGCCTTGCTATTGATGAGCCAACAACATTGACTACCCCATGGACTGAGCCACCTTTTAGTTGTATTTCTTTCAAGGCGGCTAGCGTATCTGCTGTCTCCCCGGATTGAGAAATTGCAAAGTGTAGTGCGTTGGGATTCACAACTGGTTCATTGGTTCTAAATTCACTCGCTATATGGGCAACAGATGGTACTCTAGCTAATGATTCGATTAGTAGACCACCTATTTCTGCTGCATGATATGCTGTACCACAGCCCAATAACCTAACGTGAGGGAGTTTAGATAATTCTAGTGGTGTTAGATTTAATCCGCCAAGTCTACCATTGCCTCTTACTCGGTCTAATCTGCCGTTAATGCACTGTCTCAACGAATCTGGTTGCTCATAGATTTCCTTGAGCATATAGTGTTCAAATTCACCTAATTCTGCTTCTTGCCATTCCTCTTCAAGTACTGTAATATCCGTATCAAAAGAATCACCGTGAATGTTACTCATAGTGATTTGATCTCTTGTTAAGGTTGCAATATCCCCATCATCCATGAACACAACACGTTGTGTGTGATTCGAGAGAGCATGGGGGTCGCTTGAAACAAACATTTCTCCATCACCCTGACCGATGATTAACGGCGAACCATTTCTAGCACACATCATGACATCATGGTCCAAGAAAATCGCACATAAGCCCCAAGTACCAACTAATTTGCTCAGTGTTCTTCGAAGTGCATCTGTAGGTGAATTATCTCTGTTAAGTTCATATTCCAAAATGTGTGTAATAACCTCAGAGTCTGTTTCACTGTTGAATATTACTCCTTTCTTTTTCAACAGAGTTCTTAAGGTTCGTGAGTTCTCAATTATTCCATTGTGAACGATAACGACTTTTCCATTTTCTGAAAGATGTGGATGGGCGTTTGGGTCGGTAACCGCTCCATGCGTAGCCCATCTTGTGTGGGCGATTCCTAAATTACCGTGTATATTATCTGGTAAAATTGACTGTAGTTCTACAACTTTGCCGGTTTTCTTATAGATACTAAAATCTCCATTCTTTAGTGCAATTCCGGATGAATCATACCCACGGTATTCTAAACGACGGAGCCCTTCAACAAGGATTGGAGCAGCCTGTTTTGGCCCCATATATCCAAAAATCCCGCACATAATAACACCTACAATTCAACTGTAGCACTACAAATTGGACAAGTGACCTTGGTCAAACGTAAATCCTTAATTGTGAACTTTGCTGAACACTCGGTGCAATTAGCCTCTTTCTGCGGCACTGGAATATTTGGCAGTGGCATTCCAGGAAGGATGGCGTCTGCCGGTGGTGGCAAATCAGGCAATCCGGGCAATTCTGGCATAGGCAATATTGCATCTGTAGGAACTTGGGCAGGTTCAACAGGTTGCGGAAGATTATTGAACATTTTTTCAGTTATCTCAACCAATTCACGCTGCTGCTTGCGTTTCATCCTGCGCTGAAGTCGAGAATTACCTTCCCCAGATTCAACTTTAGCAACTAATGATTCCTCGAGAGTTTCTTCCTCCTCTTCTACGATTTCTACTTTTGGAGAAACTATTGATTGGACTACCAATTCATCTGCATCCATATTAATCGCCATTACTGGCTCATCATCACTCTCAATATCTACCATGATCTCGACATCATCTTCACTTGATACCAACGTTGCTGACAGGATTTTCTCTTCTACTTCCTTGTTACTTCTACGTAGCGAGACAACTAGGTACATAAATATCAAAGAAATGATCAATGCAACGAAAATAAGCATTATTGCTTTGGTCGTAGCATCGCCTGGCAATGGTTCTAATAGTGTATCCAAGAATGATTTCTCCTCGGTATTGAATTTCTCAGCTTCGAGAGATACGATGGTCTTGAAAGACAGGGTTCCACTACTTGATGAAACTAGAATTATTCCTTCTTCCTTGGTAGTTGCATATCCTGAAGTGAATCCCTCAGCAATCAAGTTAGACAAGGCAAAATCATTGTTTTCAACATCAATCATCCCATACCGAGTCATTGGGCCATAAACATTGATTTCATCATATACTAGTGAGATTTTATCACCATAAGATGACATGACTAGATTTGTCACTCCTGCAGCCACAATGTATTCTGGTTCATCGGCAGACCATGAGTTATCGGTAACCACATAAGCCACCTTTGATTCTCCACCAAAGCCTTCTACCCAAGTAGCAGTGAGCACATCACGGTCATTCTTTTGATACACTTCTAACTGCGCGTTGGAAGCATAATCACCAACAGAATATTGGAATGACCAAGATGGAATCCATTCTTTACCATGTGCATACATCAACCCAACACGCTCGATACCTGTTACATCATCTCTTAGTTCTTGATATAAGATATGCATATTTTCTTCACCTAAGGCAATTGCTAATGAATCGCCTTGTGATGGTTTGATGTCAATATTTGCCAAAATATAACTTGAACTCCATGAACTCTGAATCAATGGCGTATCTGACATCAAAACAAAAATTGAGGTTATATCATTGTATGAACCACCTGTAGCTATATCTCTGTGATAACCTGCCAAGACTATTCTGTCTCCTCTCTTAGCAATATCAAGTCCCCAATATCTGCCTTCAGAGAGTTTGACAGGTTGCATGTGAGTTTGTTTTTCAGTTGTTTCACCAGCGCTGGTAATCGATGTCATGGCAATATGAGACAAGAAGTAACCCTGCTGATCTAGAACATTCTCTGTCCAAGCAGCATGTACTAAACCATCATCTCTAAGTATAGCAGTTAATTCTCCAGCCCAGGAATCTGCCAGTTTAACATCAGCCAAAGTAGCCCATGCACCGGATGATGATTCTGTAACCGTTCTTACGTGTAGTTCTCCGTCCACAGTAGTGAATAACAAGCCACTTTCTTCCATTCCGATAAAGTCAATTATTTCTTCACCGGAAAGCAAGTTAAGACGTACTGGAGAATCTAATCCCACATTATTTGAGACCACAGTAAAGCGAAGTTCGGAGAATTCTGATTCTACGCCGTCGCCTGACATGGACACTCTAAAGTCTGTACCGCCAAGAGTAGACAGATTTTTCGGGACGATGAATCTTGCTTCATCATATCCTGAACTTGAATCTGAGCCAGGTATTACAGTAATAGTATCTTGACCAATGTCAGTCCATCCTACACCTTCGAGTTTCGAGAATAATGTCAAAGTCAAACCTGCTGCATCATTTTGACCAAGGTTATCCACTCTAACGATTATTGTATACTGCTCACCAGGTATTGGGATAAGTGGTAGTGTTTGATAGGCTCCTTGCATGAAGCGTAATGTTGGTTCCTCGGGACGTTCCTCAACTTCAAAGGTAAAACTGTAAGAATTGTCCTCTGGATTTGGATCGTCGTAATTCATTGATGGGTCGATTGCCAACGTTACGGTATGCGAGCCTACCTCCGTTGCCCACCAGTAAAGGGTTATTTCTGCTTCATCTCCATCATCTAGATTTGAAATTGTTATGTCGGACGGATAAACATCAGAATTGTCTCCAGGTGCATTAAGCTTGATGAATACATCATCTGCATCTAAGTCACCTACATTCTCTATGGTGAATTTTATTGTAAGGATTGAGCCAGCAACTGCAGATTGTACTGGCAATCCAACCTCGTCAAGCACTTCTACAACACCGGTAAACACAAAATCCGGTGCAGCAGGCATATTATCGACATCGATAGTTCGTCGAATGTCGTCCGTCTTAACTCCAGATTCATTGACCATGCGGAAACTCAAACGAGTCGAGCCGTCAGATACGGTAGTTGAGTCCCAATTGAAAGACCAGTCTTGACTGCCAACTTCTAACTCGGGCAAATCGGTAGCAAATTCCCATCCTCCATTATCGACTTTGTATTCCATGAAGTCATGTTGAATTCCATCTACAGTTCCGCTAAACTCGACCATTCCACTAACACTTTGACCGACTGTTGGACTAGCAATCGTCACCTTCATCCTAGCCAAATTGATAACTCTAAAATCAATATTTGATTCAGACTGTGTTGCGGTATCGTACAACTTAACGCTAACGATAACATATTCTTCATCCGCCTGTATCCAATCTTCGAGAACATTAACGTTCAAATTCCAATTGTCAATTTCTCCCCCGGCTATTGTCCATGGTTTTAATTCACGTTCTGTACCAGATTCCAAAAATTGTGCGATGCGTACTTGAACCTGATCAAATTGCTCGCTTGATGGGAAATCAGTAGTTCCTGAAATTGTTGCTGTATTCCCTTCTAACCACCATGTGTCATTTGATGGTTGACTAATAGATACAAAATCTCCTGAACCGTTACCACTTGGTGGAGGATTGACCACACCGGTATCCTCCAGCGGAGTACAGGGTTGGTTCAATGCAAAATCAATTGCACAAGAGGCATCGATTAGGCCGAATCCCCATTTTTCATGCCATCGGTCTGACACAGTATTTGCCGGTTTATCTCTAAGTTCAGATGAATTTCTAATCACATCCATCACTTCGAAAGCATCCAAAGATGGTGCTGCTTCTCTCACTAATGCGACAATCCCTGAAGCAATCGGAGTCGCCATACTAGTACCATCCTTTTCATCGTAATCTGA
>MDSV01208558.1_pt1 | contig 25282 bp, 22 predicted proteins | sample 810851 | NCBI WGS metagenome assembly MDSV01 (sample SAMN05326640, study PRJNA326480) | marine metagenome | isolation source: seawater | place: Atlantic Ocean: North East | collected 2012
GAAAATATAAATAGATAAACTTAAAACAAACTTAAAACAATTATTAATTAAAAACATGTTAAGGTCATGAAAACAAAAAACAAATTATTGGAAGGAATACTTATAGGAGTACTCCTTTTAGCAACTAATATTTTAGTTGCACAAACAAATACATCACCGATTCAGACGGTATGTGCAGGTTCTATTGCAGAACCGTACTTAATTAATCCACCTACACCTGGATCTACTTATCAATGGTCAGTAAGTGGAGGAGGTGTATTAAATAATGGTGTAACAAGTGATAATATTACTATTGATTGGGGTATGACACCTGGTACTTATACTGTTAGTGTAGTGGAGACAGATGTTAATGGATGTAGTGGAATTCCTGTAACTGTAGATGTAACAGTTTTACCATTACCGTCTTTGACAACGGTTACTTCTCAAATAGCTTGTGTTGGTGGAGTAGTACCTGACTTATTTGCTATTGGTTCTAGTCCAAATTGGTATACAGATATAGCTTTAACAAATAATGTGTTTACTGGTAATTCATTTTCAACAGGACAAACTACAGTTGGTATTTATACATATTATGTGACAGAAACATTAAATGGATGTGAAGGGGCTGCTGTTCCTGTTACTCTTGAGATTTATTCAGTACCTAGTTCTCCAGTAGCTACTAATGAAGCGGTTTGTGAGGGAGGAGTAATTCCTGACTTGACAGCTACAGGAAATTCATTAGTTTGGTATTCTGATGCATCATTAGCAAATGTAGTGGGTAATGGCTCTGCTTTTAATACAGGTCAAACTAATTCAGGGGTATATACTTATTATGTTACTGAAACAGATGTGAATGGTTGTGAGAGTCCAGTAACTCCTGTTACTCTTGAGATTTATTCTTTACCAGTATCTCCAGTATCTATTAATGAAATAGGATGTGAAGGAGGAGTAATTCCAGATTTGACAGCTACAGGTACTTCAGTAGTTTGGTATTCTGATGCTTCATTGACTACAATAGCGGGTAATGGATCTCCATTTTCAACAGGACAAACTAGTTCAGGCGTTTATACTTATTATGTGACTCAAAGTAATGTTAATGGTTGTGAAAGTGCAGCAACTGCAGTAACTTTAACTATTAGTCCTTTTGTTAGTGCTCCATTAGTTTTTTCTCAAACAGGTTGTTTTGGCTCTTTGATTCCTGACTTGACAGCTACAGGAAATTCATTAGTTTGGTATTCTGATGCTTCATTGACGACAGTAGTGGGTAATGGATCTCCATTTTCAACAGGACAAACTAATTCAGGTGTTTATACTTATTATGTAACACAAAATATAGGTAATGGATGTGAGAGTGCTGCATCTATGATAACTCTTGAAATATATACATTACCAATAACTGGACCAATTAATCACTGGTAATTGATTTGAGAGTACTAGCATACATATTATTATTATTCTTATTGCAGATTAATATTTCTGCTCAGAATACAATTCATCTTTGTGAAGGAGATACTGCTGAGAATTTTGCAGTTCCTGCTAATAATGGTTCAACCTATAATTGGACTATTCAGGGTTCTTCTAATATCGCAAATATTGTCTCTGGAAATGGAACAGAACACATTGTAATTGACCTTAACAATACGGGTGTTTTCTGGTTACATGTTTTGGAGATAGATGCCAACTTTTGTATTGGAAAAGATAGTGTTTTAGTTGAAGTTCATCCTAAACCTAATCCTAATATATCAGCAGTAGGACCTATTAACTTCTGTCAAGGTGATAGTGTCTTACTACAAGTTGATTCTTTATATAGTTCATTTTTATGGAACAATAATGAAAATTCAAGTTATATATATGCCGATATAACTGATGATTATTTTGTAAGTGTGACAGATATTAATGGGTGCTCAAATACTAGTAATTCTATTTCTGTTGTTTCATATGCTAATCCAATTGCTAGTTTTATTGTCGATGGTTTATGTTTAGATTATCCAACTTATTTTATTGATCAATCTATTATTCCTTTAGGACAATCTACATCTAACATATGGTATTTAGGTAATGGAGAGATTTTTTATGGTGATTCCGTAACTTATACATATAATCAAATTGGTAATTATGAGGTTGGATTAAGTATTCAGAATGAATTTGGATGTAAAGATTCTTTAATACAGATAGTTGAAGTTAATAGTAATCCTAAGGCTGATTTCACTTATGATCCGTTGACTATATCAACTTTAAATCCTGAAATAAATTTTACAAACACTTCATTAGATGCTGTTCCATTTCTTTGGCATTTTGGGGATTCAGTTTTTTCAGTTGAATCAGATCCTTTACATATTTATGAGGATCCTGGAATATATGAAGTAATGCTTATTGTTGAGGATGATAATGAATGCAAGGACTCTTTAACTAAAAATATTATTATGTACTATGATTTCATTTTACATATTCCAAGTGCTTTTACTCCTAACAATGATAATGACAATGATACTTTTGGCCCTAGTGGACTTAGAATGGAGAAATATAAAACATATGATTTTCAGATTTATAATCAATGGGGGGATCGTATTTTTCAGACATCTGATATAAATGAATGGTGGGATGGTAATAATGCACCTGCTGAGGTATATAATTGGATACTTATTATTACTGATGAATTAGGAAAAGTTCGACAACAAAATGGAGTAGTAACATTGATAAGGTAGTTACCTTAAATCAATCACTTCTATTCCTGGAAAATCTTCAATGTTAAAGTTGAATGGTTTAGTTTTTGTATTACTTTTAAAGGATTTAATTATGTATATGTATTCCCCCCCACTTTTATCTTTTAAGATAATTTTATCTAATATATTTACAGAGGAATCTATTACAATTGTAATTTTTATAAATTCTGTACTTTCTTTTGGAAATAAATCAATAATTTGAAGATTTTTTGATCCCTCAGTTTCTAAACCAACATATTTATATTTATAATCTTTTTCATAGATTGTTAATAGTTTATTTGGACTCATTAAATTATTTTCTATGTCGCTATTAACTATTTGAACCTCATTCATATCTGATAAATAGATCCATTGAGTTTCTCCATTATTTACTATAATTTGATTGTCAAATTCAAGAATAAATTTATCTTCTTGTGATGTTAGAGTACCACTTTTTGTTTTACTAATCTGTTTTTCATTTGTTATTTCTGAATTTCCCCAAATATAATTAAGGTCAAAATTAATTGTTATATTTTGATGTGATTCAGTTTTTTGCCTTAAATTATCTAGTATATCTTTAGCAATATTATCCTGGCAAAAACATATATTACTGATTAGTAAAATAAATAGAAATATAATTAGTTTTTTCATTAATTGTTTAGATTTCTTAGTACTTCATCTAAAGACATTTCATCTCGTATTAGTACTTTCCGTGCTTTACTTCCTTCAAATGGACCTACTATTCCAGCTGCTTCTAATTGGTCAATAATACTTCCAGCTCTGTTATATCCAATTCTTAATTTTCTTTGAATTAGTGATGTAGAACCAGATTGATGTTGTACTACTACTAAAGCCGCATCATTAAACATTGCATCTAACTCATTTAGGTCTGTTTTGCCTGCAATAGCATCTACTTCCCCTTCATATTCTGGAAGGATATGAGCTTGTGGGTATGCTCTTTGTGAACCAATATAATCACAAATCTTCTCTACTTCTGGCGTATCAATAAACGCACATTGTAATCTAGTTAAATCGTTACCTGTTGAAATTAACATATCTCCCATACCTATCAATTGTTCAGCTCCCTTATTATCCATTATAGTTCTTGAGTCAATTGTTGATGTTACTCTAAAAGCAACTCTTGCTGGGAAATTTGCCTTTATAATTCCGGTAATTACATTTACTGAAGGTCTCTGCGTTGCTATTATTAAATGAATACCAATTGCTCGTGCCAATTGTGCAAGTCTAGCTATTGGAGTCTCTATTTCTTTCCCGGCAGTCATTATAAGATCGGCAAATTCATCGATTACTAGAACAATATAGGGTAGGTATTTATGTCCGTTATTTGGATTTAATTTTCTAGAAATAAATTTTGCATTATATTCTTTTATATTTCTGCAATTAGCATTTTTACATAACTCGTATCTTTCATCCATTTCAATGCAAAGCGAGTTAATTGTATTGATTACTTTTTTAGTATCTGTAATAATTGCATCTTCTGAGTCAGGTAATTTTGCAAGGTAGTGACGCTCTATCTTATTAAAAAGAGTTAGTTCTACTTTTTTAGGGTCTACAAGAACAAATTTTATTTGTGAGGGATGTTTTTTATAGAGTAATGAGACTAAAATTGCATTCAGTCCTACTGATTTTCCCTGACCTGTAGCACCAGCCATAAGTAGATGTGGCATCTTAGCTAGGTCTACTATAAATGTTTCATTAGATATTGTTTTTCCAAATGCAATAGGTAATTCCATTTTAGAATTTTGAAATTTTTCAGACTGAAGAACTTCTAGCATGGATACAGTGTTTTTATTAGCATTTGGCACTTCTATACCTATTGTTCCTCTTCCAGGAATAGGTGCAATTATACGAATCCCTTCAGCAGCTAGACTGAGAGATATGTCATCTTCAAGGTTTTTTATTTTAGAAATTCTAATACCAGCTTCTGGCACAATTTCATAAAGTGTAATTGTTGGCCCTACTGTTGCTGATATTGATGCTATACCAATTTTATAATGTCCTAATGTTTCAACAATTTTATTTTTATTTTTTTCTAGCTCTATTTTGTCGATTTCGATTTTGCTTTCTCCGTAATCATTCAAAAGGTCCATTTCTGGCATTTTAAATTGTGACAGTTCTAAGGTAGGATCAAAATCTCCTAATTTTTCAAGTTTTCTTTCAATTTCATCCTTGCTAAGGACTTCTTCATCACCTACATTGATTACTTCTAATCCTAATTTACCATCTTGTTTTGCGTTCTTCTCCGGTGAAATTGATTCGATATTACTTTCGGCTGTGTCATTAGAAAATATTTCGTTATTAGATACTACTTCTTTTTTATCATCTTTGTACACTTCTGAAACTTTACTACTAGCTTCATTTTCTATAATTTTTTGTTTGTTTTTAGAAAATTTAAATTTATTTAGAAATATTAGAACTCTTTCATAAGAAATATTAAATGAAATTATGAAATATAGAGAAATAATTGTAATCAAGACAAGACTAGTACCAATTTTGCCAATTGCTTGAATTAGAAGTTGATCAACAAATATTCCTATACCTCCAGCTGTAATTATACCTCCTAGAAAATGATGGATAAAGACAGGTAATATAATTAGTCCTAAAGTAAAGTTAAAGATAAGGTTACTTAGCTTAAACATTTTTAAACCTAAGATTTTGAGTCCGATTATTAATGTAAGTAGTGGGATAAATAGAGCAGAGATACCAAACCAGAGTTTTATAAATTTATGTGATATTTGACCTCCAAGCCCTCCAATCTGATTTCTTGTCTGATTATTAAGAATATCGTATTCATTATTTGATAGAATACTATCATCTATTTTCCAATCTAGAAGGTAAGAGATAAATGCAATTATCATTAATACAGAAAATAATAATATACTTGTTCCGAATATTTTTTGATTTGTTGAATTTTTAAAAGGAGCAACTAATTTGTTAAAATTAATTCTCTTTGATTTCTTAACTTTGAGTTTTTTTGTTCTCATAATACTTTCAAAAATACAAATGAATTGTATGTTTTTTATAATCATACTGGATATATTTAACCATTATATTGTTAATAATTGTTATATAATAACTATGTTAATTCTTTATTATAAAAAACTAAATTTGCATTTAATATTATGATAAGTATAAACATAAATAATGAGACTTCTCAATTGCAAGATGTTCTTGTAGGTATTGCTTATGATTTTGGTGGCACCCCAACAATTGCACAATGTTATGACCCTAAGTCAAAAGAGCATGTAAGTTTAGGCTTGTATCCATCTGAGAATGATTGTGTTATGGCAATGGATGCTTTAGTATCAGTACTTAAGAAACATAATGTAAATGTTTATTTTCCTAAAAATATTATAGGTTTAAATCAGATCTTTTCTAGAGATATAGCATTTGCGATTGAAGATAAGTTAGTTTTACCTAATATAATTGAGGCAAGAAGAAATGAACTAGATGCTATTTATGAAATATTGAATCAGATTGAAGAAACAGATATTATTAAAATGCCACAAAATTCTAGAGCTGAAGGAGGTGATGTTATAGTTTGGAATGATTATATTTTTGTTGGATACTCTGAGATTGAAGATTTTGAGAAATTTACAGTAGCTAGAACTAATCGTTTGGCTTTAGATTTTTTGGCAAGTACTTTTACTAATAAAAAGGTTATTGGTTTTGAATTAAATAAATCAGATGATGATTCTAGAAATAATGCTTTACATTTAGATTGTTGTTTTCAGCCAATTGGTAATGATATGGCAATTTTATATAAAGGAGGTTTTAAGCATGAGAAAGATTATAAATTTATTATTGATTATTTTAATAAAGAAAATATTATTGAATTAAATAAGGAGGAGATGTATAATATGTATTCTAATGTTTTTTCAATATCTCCTAAAGTAATTATATCAGATAAAGATTTCTTAGTTTTAAATAATAAATTAAGAAAAAGAGGATTCATTGTAGAAGAAGTTTCATACTCAGAAATAGGAAAAATGTCAGGTTTATTTAGATGTTCAACAATGCCTTTAAATAGATTTTAATGGATCAGGTAACAAATAATATCATGATGATTAAACCTGTAAGGTTTAGTTTTAATGATCAAACAGCTAGTAATAATTATTATCAAACTGTTTTAAAAAATTTGTCATATAATCAGATTCAAAGTAAAGCATTGAAGGAGTTTAATACTTTTGTTGATTTATTAAAAAAATCAGGCATAAATGTAATTGTTTTTGAAGATACAATTATGCCAGAGACACCTGATTCTATTTTTCCAAATAATTGGGTTTCGTTTCATTCTGATGGAAGTATAGTGCTTTATCCAATGTGTGCAAAGAATAGAAGAGAAGAAAGAAGGCAGGATATTATTGATCATTTAACTGATGTCTATAGTTTTATGATTAATGATGTTAAAGATTTAACCAAGTTTGAGAATCATGATAAATATTTAGAAGGTACTGGTAGTATGGTCTTAGATAGAGAAAATAAAATTTGTTATGCTTCTATTTCTATTCGTACTAATTATGATTTAGTATTGCATTTTTGCAAGAAATTTGGTTATAAACCAGTTTGTTTTACAGCTTATCAAGATGTCAATAAAGAAAGAAAAGCTATCTATCACACTAATGTTATGATGTGTATTGCTGAAAATTTTGGTGTTGTATGCCTAGAATCTATTGATAATTTGGAAGAAAGAGAACTTGTTGAAAAAACATTACTTTCAACTAATAAAGAAATAATTGAGATTTCCGCTAAACAAAAAATTAGATTTGCAGGTAATATGTTACAGGTAATTGGAGATAAATCATTCTTAGTGATGTCTACTTCTGCATTTAATATCTTAAATAAAGATCAAAAAAGTGCAATTAACAAATATTGTTCTATTATTCATAGTCCACTTGATACTATTGAATCTTGTGGTGGAGGTAGTGCAAGATGTATGATGGCTGAGATATTTTTGCCTAAAAAATAAAGATGAAACAAAAACAATTATATAATAAAATTGAGAAATCAATTGCGGAGTTATACTCAAAATCTTCTGTTAGCATAAATTTTCAAAATACTAGAAAAGACTTTAATGGAGATGTCACATTAGTTGTATTTAGTCTGTTAAATATTTCTAAAAAAAACCCTGAGGAGACAGCTAAAGATATAGGGGCTCATTTAGTTGATCATGTGAAAGAAGTTGTTGATTTTAATGTAGTAAAAGGATTTTTAAATCTTCATCTTAATAAAGATTTATGGTTTGATAGCTTTATAGAAATTTATGACACTTTAGATTATGGTATTGTAAGATTAGATAAGGATTCCCCTACATATTTGGTGGAATACTCATCCCCCAATACTAATAAACCACTTCATTTTGGTCATTTAAGGAATAATTTTTTAGGATATTCGATTGCTGAGATACTTAAAGCAAGCGGAAAGCATGTAAAAAAAGTACAGATTATAAATGATAGAGGAATACATATTTGTAAATCAATGGTAGCTTGGCAGGAATTTGGAAATGGTGAGACACCTAAGTCTTCCGGAACGAAAGGTGATCACTTAGTTGGTAAATATTATGTTGAGTTTGATAAATATTATAAACAGGAGGTTTCTGATTTGATTTCTTCTGGTATTGAAGAATCAATAGCAGAAAAGGAAGCTCCTATTTTAAAGAAAGCTCAAGATATGCTTATAAAATGGGAGTTAGGAGATGTTAATGTTAGAGCTCTTTGGGATAAAATGAATGGATGGGTTTATGATGGTTTTGCGGCTACTTATGATAGAATTGGAGTTGATTTTGATAAAAATTATTTTGAAAGTGAAACATATCTTTTAGGTAAAGATATAGTTGATATTGGACTTGAAAAAGGTATTTTTTATAAGAAAGAAGACGGTTCAGTATGGATAGATTTATCAAAAGAAGGACTTGATGAGAAAATTATTTTACGCTCTGATGGTACGGCTGTTTATATTACTCAGGATATTGGAACAGCTCTACAACGATTTGAAGATTATGGATCATCTCACATGGTATATACAGTTGCTAATGAACAGGATTATCATTTTAAGGTTTTGTTTTTAATATTAGAAAAACTTGGATATAAATGGGCAAAGTATTGTTATCATTTGTCCTATGGAATGGTTGATTTGCCAACTGGTAGAATGAAATCTCGAGAAGGGACTAAAGTAGATGCCGATGATTTAGTTCAAGAAATGGTAGATAATGCCAAGAATATAGCAATGGAATTGGGTAAGTTAGAACATATGTCTTTAGAAGAAGCTGATGAGTTGTATGAGACTGTAGGCCTAGGGGCATTAAAATATTTTATTTTAAAAGTTGATCCAAAAAAGCGAATGTTATTTAATCCAAAAGAGTCAATTGATTTTAATGGAAATACAGGCCCTTTTATACAGTATACTTATGCAAGAATACAATCTCTAAGAAGAAAGTATGATAAAGAAGTAATTTTGCCCAGTTTAGTTGAGATAAATGATAAGGAAAAAGCAATTATTAAGCAATTAATTTTATTTCCTAATCTAATTCAAGAGGCAGCTGATAATTATAGCCCAGCTCTAGTAGCTAATTTTATTTATGATTTAGTTAAAGATTTTAATAATTTTTATCAGACTACACCTATTCTAACAGCAGAAAATAGTGATTTAATTAACTTCCGACTAGCAGTATCTTTAAAGGTAGGGGAGTTGATTAAAACTTCTATGAGTTTATTGGGTGCTAGAGTTCCTAATAGAATGTAATATATTCTAATTTTGTAATAATTATAGATTAAAAAGGAGTTTATTGTTTTTTTGTAAATATTCTATTTAGGAATTCTTGTAGCTGTTGTGCTGTTCTTTTTGTAAACAATTCTCCATCTTTTACATACGATATTTCACCTCTTTCTTCAGAAACTATTATTGCAATTGCATCTGTCTCTTCTGTGATTCCAATTGCAGCTCTATGTCTCATACCTAAATGTCCAGGTATTTCATTACTATTACTAACGGGAAGAACACATCTAGCGCTTATTATTTTATTATCTCTAATTATCACTGCACCATCATGTAAAGGACTATTTTTGTAAAAAATACTTTCAATCATTGGGACTGAAATTTCAGCATTCATTTCAACACCACTTTCACAAAAGACAGCTAGATTATCAATTTGTGTTAAGATCATAATAGCTCCAGTTTTTGTTTTAGTCATATTTTCACAAGCTTTTGAAATGACTGAGGTATTGAGATCATTTTTATGTTCTAAAGAAAAATTAAATTTTAGTAATCCTTTATTTTTTAATACTTTACCTTTTCCGATCATCATGAGAAATTTCCTTAGTTCCTGCTGGAATACAATTGCAAGAATAATAACACCAAAGCCAATAAATTGACCTAAAATCTCGCTTAAAAGTTGTAAGTGAAAAGCAGAAACTAGTTTCCATAAAAGATAAATTGAAGCTAGTCCAATAAATATATTTATTGCTACAGTTCCTTTAATAAGATTATATAATTGATAAATTAATATTGCAACAAGAGAAATATCAATGATTTCAATAATACCTATTTTTAAGAATTCCATTAACAAATGTTTTTTGCGAATGTAGTAATTTTAATACATTCAATTGCTGGCTTAACATCATGTACTCTTAAAATATTTGCTCCATTTTGTAACGCAACGGTGTTTATAATACTTGTTCCGTTTAATGCTTCTTTTGGAGTTATCTCTAGCAGTTTATATATCATAGATTTTCTAGAAGTTCCTATTAGTATTGGTAGATTAAGATTTTTAAAAGTACTTAGATTATTTAATATTTGGTAATTATGTTTAATAGTTTTTCCAAAACCAATCCCTGGATCAATAATAATATTTTTTACTCCTAATCTATGTAATTTATTGATTTTTTGTTCAAAGTAGCTGTAAATCTCTTCTGTTACATTTTGATATTTTGGATTGTTTTGCATAGTTTTTGGATTTCCTTGCATATGCATTATTATATATGGAACATCTAGTTTGGCAATTGTTGTGAACATATTCTTATCTCTCTCGCCAGCAGATATGTCATTAATTATGTCAGCTCCAGCAATTACACATTCTTTTGCTGTATTTGCCCAAAATGTGTCTATTGAAATGGTAATATTTTTGAATTTATTTTTTAACAATTTAATTGTAGGTAATAATTTTTGCAGTTCTAATCTTGACTCAATTTCTATTGCTCCTGGTCTACTTGATTGTGCTCCAATATCAATTATCGAAGCTCCTTCATCTAACATTAATTTACATTTTGAGAGGATCTCTTTTTCATTAATGTATTTTCCTCCATCATAAAATGAATCTTTTGTAATATTTAGAATTCCCATTACAATTGTTTCATCTGTTGAAAAAAGACTTGAATTCCTATTTAATGTTTTTGTTTTTAAGTTCATAATTGATGTATATTTCGGCATTATTTAAATAGACTTAGTAAATGAAAAAAACGATTGCTGAATATGATTCAATAATAAAAAATTGTAAGGACATTTTTGCAAAGAAAATGAAAGATTATGGTAGTGCATGGAGAATACTTAGAATTAGCTCCTTAACTGATCAGATTTTTATCAAAGCTCAAAGAATTCGTTCAATTGAACAAAAAGGAATCCAAAAGATTGATGAAGGCACAAAAAATGAGTTTATAGGAATTGTTAATTATGCTATAATTGGTCTTATTCAATTGGATCTTGGTGTAAGTCAACAACCTGAAGAGATGGATTTTGATGCTACTATAAATAACTTTGAAAAGCATATAGCTACAGCAAAACAACTTATGTTAGATAAGAATCATGATTATGGAGAAGCATGGAGAGACATGAGGGTAAGTTCACTTACTGATTTGATTTTACAGAAATTACTTCGGGTTAAACAAATTGAGGACAATAAAGGCACCACATTAATTTCTGAAGGAGTTGATGCTAATTATTTAGATATGCTAAATTATGCTGTTTTTGCGTTAATAAAACTTAATTAAAAGATATAAAATATGAAACAATTAGTTTATAGTTTAAGGATTCTAATTTCAGCTTTATTTTTACTTTCTGCTATTGCAAAATTATATCCTACCCCAATTTATGGAATTACTAAGATATTTGAGCAAGGTCAATTAATCCCAATGGGTTTCTCAGAAAGTTTAGTTCCTTATCTTTCAAGATTTATAATTGGTATAGAATTTTTTCTTGCATTTACGATTTTGTTTGATAATTATTTGAAAAAGTTTGTCATTCCTGTGTCTATACTTATGATTACGGTATTTAGTGTCCACTTATCTACTCAAATTTTTACTACTTCTGAAAATTGTGGATGTTTTGGAGAATTAATCCCAATGACACCTATTGAAGCCCTTTTAAAGAATATTGTAACTTTAGCTGTGTTAGTTTTTATTTATTTAAGATCTGATGATGTAAGAAAAAGATTCTCAGATTTGATTATATTTTTCTTACTTGTTTCTACTATGATGTTTGCTTTTATTCCTGTTTCTTCAACAGTAAAATCCTCAGCAGGTAATTTTTTATCTTATGTAGATGATGAAGACTTCCAAATGATAGATGATAGAAAAATTTTATGCTTTTTTGATGCAGGTTGTGAACATTGTGAAGAAACTGCTAGAAGTCTTGACTCTCTTTCTAATGTTGTACCTAGTTTTCCAAATATATATATTATTTTTTCAGATGCGGAGGAATATAGAATTCCAGATTTTTTTGAATTTGTCGGTAAAAAATATCCATATCAAGTAATTCCGTTTGCAAATTACGATACTGAAGAAATTGATAGCTATATGGAAATTACTTTTCCAGACTATGACAATCCAGTGGTTATTTTATATGATGGCAGTAGACAAGTTAGACTTTATGAAGGAACTGGTGAAAGAAGTTTCTCTGCTAAAGACTTAAAAAATATTTTAGAAACTAAATAATAAAAATTGATTGCCTACATCTTAAGAAAGATAACTTATTCTCTATTTGTTTTATGGGGAGTTTTAACATTGGTTTTCTTTTTATTTAATGTTTTGCCTGGGGATCCTGCTCGTATGATGTTAGATAAAAGAGAAGATTCGGAACAACTAACCATTATTAAAAAGAAATATGGTTTTGATCGCTCAATTGGAGCGCAATACGCTTTGTATTTGAATGATGTTTCTCCTATTTCTTTTCATAGTATTAAAGATAATTCTTTTACATCATTATCTAATGGAAAATATCAATTTGTAAATTTATTTTCAATTTTTGATTACAACTTAGTTTTAAAGGCTCCTTATCTCAGGGAGTCTTTTGTAAAAACTGGAACTCCTGTTTCTGTAATAGTTATATCAACATTTAAGAATACTTTTGTTTTAGCTTTATCTTCAATAATTATTTCATTATTTTTAGGATTAATTCTTGGTATTTTCTCTGCACTATATAAGGATACTTTGTTGGATAAGTTAATATTGTTTTTTTCAGTTTTTGGAATGTCATTGCCATCTTTCCTTGCATCAATAATTATTGCATGGTTTTTTGGCTTTGTTCTTCATGAGATTACGGGTCTTAATATGACTGGTAGTCTTTATGAAATTGATGATTATGGTAGAGGTGTCTTTTTAAAGATAGAGAATCTTATATTGCCTGCTCTTACATTAGCTATAAGACCCCTTTCTGTTATTGTACAACTTTGCAGGAGTTCATTATTAGAAGTTTTATCTATGGATTATATAAGGACGGCACATGCAAAAGGATTGAATAAATTTAATGTGGTTTTTAAACATACATTAACTAATGCATTAAATCCTGTTGTAACTGCAGTTTCTGGTTGGTTTGCATCAATGTTAGCTGGAGCTGTTTTTGTAGAATATATTTTTGCATGGAATGGTATTGGAAAAGAAATAGTTGATGCTCTGAATAAATTAGATTTGCCTGTAGTTATGGGTTCAGTATTGTTTATTGCATTAGTTTTTATAATAATTAATATAATAGTAGATTTAATATATGGGTGGCTTGACCCCCGAATAAGATTTAGTTAATATGAGAAAAAATATTGTTGTAGGTAATTGGAAAATGAATCTAGATATAAATCAAGGATTTTCACTAGTAGAGGATGTTTTGCAAAAGCTTTCTTTGAAGGAAAACATAGAGGTTGTTTTTGCATCTTCTTTTATTCATTTGGATAAGTTAGGGCGAATGTGTAATGATATATCAAATGTCAATGTATCTGCTCAAAATTGTTGTTCGAGTGAACATGGAGCTTTTACTGGCGAGATTTCAGCTAAGATGTTATCTTCATGTAATACTAAGTATGTTATTCTAGGGCATTCAGAAAGAAGAGTATTGTTTAGCGAAGATAATCAATTATTAAAATTAAAAGTTCAACAAGCTCTTGCACAAAAAATATCTGTTATATTTTGTTGTGGTGAGAGCTTAGAACAAAGAAATAATGGAGTACATTTTGAATGGCTTAAATCTCAGATAATTGATAGTTTATTTCATTTAAATGAAGAAGATTTTAAGAATATTATTATAGCATATGAGCCAATCTGGGCAATTGGTACTGGTCTAACTGCAAGTTCTGATCAAGCTCAAGAAATTCATAGTTTTATAAGAAGTATCGTCCAAAATAAATATGGTTCCAAGGTTTCAGATAATCTTACAATTTTGTATGGGGGTAGTTGTAATTCTAGTAATGCTGCCGAATTATTTTTTAAGCCTGATATTGATGGCGGCTTAATTGGTGGTGCTTCATTAGTTGCTGATGATTTTTTAGCAATAATTAATTCATTTTAATGGAATATTCAGAAGTAGATATTAGATTAAATAAATTAGAGCCATATACTGAGATACTCATTGCAAAGTTAGATGAGATTAACTTTGAATCTTATTCTGAAGATGAAAATGGTATTAAAGCTTATGTACAGACTCAAAAATTAGATTTAGATGCTCTTAAAGAGATTATCTCTATAGTTGCTGAGCAAACTCAAATTTCATTTGGAATCAATAAACTAAAACAACAAAACTGGAATGCAAGATGGGAAAGTAGTTACTCACCTGTTTTTATTAATGATGATTGTGTCATCCGTGCACATTTTCATAAAAGTTTTCCAAAGATTAAGTATGAACTTATTATTACCCCTAAGATGTCTTTCGGTACAGGGCACCATCAAACAACATTATTAATGATGAATGAGATGTTTAATTTAGATTTTAATAATAAATATGTTCTAGATATTGGCACTGGTACTGGTATATTAGCAATTTTAGCATCTAAGTTAGGAGCACAATCTTTACTTGCTGTTGATATCGAAGAGTGGGCATTTAATAATGCCAAAGAAAATGCAGAATTAAATAAAGTTTCAAATATTGATTTTATTCTTGGTGATGCAAGAGACATTAAAAATGTAAAGTTTGATTTCATTTTAGCAAATATTAATAGAAATGTTATTTTAGATAATATTGCAATTTATGTTAATTACCTCAAAGATGCTGGAGAAATTCTTTTAAGTGGGTTTCTTAATGAAGATATAACTCTAATACTTGAAAGAACAAAAGAATTAAATCTGAAATTAGTTGATTTAAAAAATATAGATAAATGGCAAATACTTCGATTAAAAAAAGTTTAATACTATTTGTATTAGCTTTCTTGTTCACTTTTACTGCTTTCTCTCAGAGAAATCCAAAAGAATTTTCAACTGACTTCCAAACTTTTATGATAGAGTTATCCGAATTTATGTCTATTTCGGATAATGATGAGTCAAAAAAAATATACAGAAAATTTTTAAGACAATCTGAAAATTTTACCAAGGCTGAGCAGTATGAAGTTATTAAGATATCAAACAAAATGTTATTAAAGAGATTAAAGTCTAATCCTTACTTTTTTGAGTTTTTATCAACCATTATTGCTATTGATAATAGTAGGCAAGGAGATTTTTTATTATTAGAATGGTTGAATGTTTTTAACAAAGCTATAGCTATAAATACTAAAAATAAGTTACTACTTTTTTGCGTGTTCTCTAATGATTTGGTAAGTCAAAATATCTTAAGATCCAGTAAAACTGCTCATTGGAATATAAGCCAAACAAATTTTCATTTTGTATTTGATATAACAGAGCCAGCAGTTGTTTTTGATACTCCATTTAATTTAAGTTGTTCAACAGTTGATGGATCATACACTATTTTTGATACTCAAGGAAAATATAATTTTATATCAAATGAATGGTTTGGTAACAATGGGTCTATAAACTGGCAACAACATGGTTATTCTAAGGACTCTGTTTTTGTTGAGATTAGATCATATAAGATTGATACTAGAAAAAGTACAGTAATTGCAGATTCTTCTTTGTTTTTTAATAAAAATATATTTAGTTCTCCGATTGAAGGTAAATTAATTAATATGCTTACTAAAGGAAAGAAGGCTAAGCTGTTTCCTAAATTTACTTCTTACAGTAAAAATTTAGAATTAAAAGAAATTTTTCAAAATATTGATTATCGTGGAGGGTATAAAATTCAAGGTAAAGAATTTGTTGCAGAAGGTGGTAAATATGCAGAAGCAAAGATTGTATTTAAAAGAAATGGTAGAGATGTTTTTATTGCCAATGCTAATCGTTTTAGTATTAGTTCAGATAGAATTGTTGCAAAGGAAGCTGGAGTAAAGATTTTTTTTGATAACGATTCTATTTATCATAGTAATTTACAGTTTAAATACATTGATAGTGAAAGAAAGTTACAACTTTATAGAAAAGTAAATGGATTATCAGGAGCACCTATGCTTAATACTTATCATAATGTAACTATGGATTTTGAATTGTTAGAGTGGGATATTGACACTGATATTATAAATTTTGGTTCATTACCTGGATCAGCAGAATCAAGAGTTGAATTTGAATCAGTGGATAGATATTTGAAATCTAAGTTTGAATCTCTTCAGGGTATAGATGCAATACATCCATTAATACTGGTTAAGAAATATGTTAATACAAAACAAGAAGAGACTTTTTATGTGGAAGATTTTGCTCGATTTGCCCAATTCCCATTATTGCAAATACAACATTATTTAATACAGCTTGCTAATGAAGGTTTTATTTTTTATGATTTTGGTATGAAAAAAGTAACTGTTTTACCTAAGTTATTTAATTATGTTGATGCTGCTTCTGATTTAGGTGATTATGATGTGATTTCATTTAAATCGATTATTAAGTCTGGACAATATCAAACTGGTGATAAGAATTTGGTGAATGCAGCATTAAATTTAAAAACAAAGGACCTAAATGTTTTAGGTATCCATAATATTCAAGTAAGTCAGAAAAGAGGTGTTTATTTTTACCCAAAAAATGGATTGATTGTTATTAAGAAAGATAGAGATTTTCTTTTTAATGGTCAAGTTTTTGCTGGAAGGGGTAGATTAAATTTATTTGGAAGAGACTTTTTGTTTCATTATGATGATTTTAAGGTTGATCTTAATCATATTGATTCTGTACAACTTTCTGTTCCACTACAACCAATTCAAAGAATCCGTGGGAATGAAGTTTTAACTCCTGTTAAGACTGTGATAGAGGCTGTTACAGGTGATTTAAAAATTGATCATCAAACTAATAAGTCAGGTATAAGAAGAGATAGTTTTCCAGAGTATCCTATTTTTAGTTCATATTATGATTCATATGCTTATTATGATAAAAAATCAATTTATGATGGTGTATATGATAGAGATAGATTTTCATTTCATTTACAACCATTTACAATAGATAGCTTAGATAATTATTCTGGTAAAGGATTATGGTTTGCAGGTTCATTTGAGTCTGCAGGTATTTTTCCGTCTTTTAATGATACTTTAAGATTACAACCAGATTATTCACTTGGTTTTAATCGTACAACACCTCGAGAAGGTTTTGAGATATATGGAGGAAAGGGGAGATATTATAATGATATTGATTTGAGTCACGAAGGTTTAAAAGGAAGTGGTGATTTTGAATATTTAACAACAAAGGCTAGTGCAAAAGAAATTTTCTTCTTTCCTGATTCAGCTAACCTTTATACTCAATCTATTATTGTTAATGAAGTCTTAACAGGAATTGAATTTCCTAGTATTAATAATACTGAAACATATGCTCACTTTCAGCCTTACAATGAAAGGTTAGATATTAGTAGAATAGAAAATGATTTTAATTTTTATAATTCTCAAGCTACTTTTAATGGAAATTTATTGATTCGACCAACTGGTGTTACTGGTAATGGGATTATGACACTTGATAAGGCTAAGGTTAATGCTAATTTATTTACTTATAATGCAAATTGGTTTGGTTCAGATACTGCTAGTTTAAGAGTTTTTGAAAAAAATGGTGATGTTGCTTTTAAGGCAAATGATCTTAAGACTCATATTGATTTAGTAACTCGTGAAGGTTATTTTTATTCCAATGGTACTGATTCATATGTAGAGTTGCCTGCAAATCAATATATAACATATATTGATAATCTTAGATGGGAAATGGATAATGAATCTTTAACTTTGGGAGATGAACAAGATAATAGTGATGGTTCTGAATTTATTTCTGTTCATCCTAATCAAGACTCCTTAAGTTTTTTTGCTAAAACTACTTTTTATAGTTTAAAAGATTATATAATACATGCGGCTGGTGTAGAAAAAATTCAAGTTGCTGATGCGATGATTTTTCCAGATTCAGGTATAGTTACTGTTGCTAAAGAAGCTCTAATAGAAACTCTTTATGATGCTCAGATTATCGCTGATGACTTAACTGAATATCATAAATTTACAGATGCAACAATAGATATTAGTTCAGCACATAGCTATATGGGTAGTGGCAATTATACTTACAAAGACGCTATGAATAACGAACAACAAATTTTCTTTAAGAAAATAACAGTCGATAACGATACTATAACTATTGCCAAAGGAGATATTGATGCTGATGAGGTTTTTCATATTGATAGTAAATTTGATTTTAAGGGAAGTGTTGATTTAATTGCTGATCAGAAAAATTTAACTTTTGATGGGTTTTTTATGGCAAATCATTCTTGTTCATTATTAGAAAAGGAGTGGATAAAATTTAAATCAATAATTGATCCAGAAAATATAAAATTTATTTTAGATGAGAAACTATACAATGAAAATGAAGATCTTCTTTCAACAGCTTTAGTAATGAGTTTTGATTCAACTTACTTTTATTCAACATTCTTAAGTAAAAAGAAGCGTTCAGCACTTGACGTAAGTATATTACCTGCTTCTTATACTTTACAATATAATAATTTAGAATCTGCATATATTGTTGGGGGTCCTGATTCGCTTTCAAATTATTATACTTTGTATGATAAAACATGTAAAAATACAGGTGAAGGAATATTAGATTTGAATCTTGACTTAGGACAGGTAGAAGTTAATTCTATTGGAAATATTACTCACAATATGAATTCTAAAGAAACTGAGATTGAAGGTTTTTTAATGTTAGATTTTCTTTTTTCTACTGATGCTCTAAATGTTATGGCAGAGGATTTTTTTACTGCTCCTGGAGATGAATTGTTTGAATATGATGAGAGATTTGCAAAAAATTTATCTAGAGTTGTTGGAAAGGATAAAGGCGAAATTCATCTTGTTGATTTAGCAATGACTGATGAGTATTCTAATTTTCCAGAGGAAATGAATAATTCAATTGTTTTTGCAAAAACAAAATTGAGATGGAATGATGCTAATAAAGCATATGTTGCAAAAGGTTCTATTGCTGTTAGTAGTATTTTGGATAAACAAGTTAATGCATTTCTTGATGGATATATAATTATTGAAAAGGGACAAAATTCTGATATTTTAACTATATATCTGATGACTGAACTTTATGATGAATATTTTTTCCAATATAATAATGGAGTTATGATTGCTTGGTCAACTAATATAGATTTCACAACTGCAATTAATGATGTGAAACCTAAAAAGAGAAGAGCTGATAAGGTAAAAGGACAGCAATCTTATCGTTATATGTCTGGTAATGATGATGTTACAGAGAAATTTCTTAAAAATGTTAAGAAAAAGTATTAAATATAATTTTGAATGATCACTTTTGAAATCATAATATTAGTTTTTCTTTCATATTTAACAGGTGCATTTCCATCTGCAGTTTGGGTAGGTAAGGTATTTTATAATATTGATGTACGTGAGTATGGAAGTGGTAACGCGGGGGCTACAAATACTTTTCGTATATTGGGTAAATGGGCAGGTATTCCAGTTCTTTTTATGGATATTTTCAAAGGTTGGCTTGTTGTAAATTATGTTTATTTTATCAGTGATGTTTCGCTGTTTAGTAATGAGTTGCTTTTTGAAAGCAAGTTAATTTTTGGTATTTCAGCAGTGATTGGTCATATATTTCCTATTTTTTCAGGATTTAGAGGAGGTAAGGGAATTGCAACAATGTTAGGACTTTTGATTGGTTTACATTTTCAAGCAGCTTTGTTTTCTTTTTTTATTTTCATTTTAGTATGTTTAATTTCCAAATATATTTCGCTTAGTTCGATCATCGCTTCTATTTCATTTCCTTTTTTTGTAATGATAATTCTTAATTCTACTAATTTCTCACTTAATTTATTTTCAATTTTCGTTCCAATTTTATCGTTAATAACTCATCAAAAAAATATTGAGAGATTAATTGCAGGAGAAGAAACAAAAATTAAATTTGGTCAAAAATAATTATTATGAAAAAATCCTCTAATTTTTCTGAGAAATTACACTCAATTAAAGATACTGAAAAAACTCTTTATTTGGTTAATGATGAATATAATACTATTGAACATATAATTAATTGTTTAGTTGCAATTTGTGATCACAATGAATTACAAGCTGAACAATGCGCTTTAATTGCTCATTATAATGGTGTATGTGAAATTGCTATTGATAAACATGAATTACTAATTCCTTTACAAGAAGATTTGGTTCTTTATGGATTGGATGTTAAAATTATTTAGTTATTAAGATTAGATTATTAAATGGATTATATTTGTAGCCGTTTTTAGGACTCGTAGCATAACTGGATAGTGCACTAGATTACGGCTCTGGAGGTTGGGGGTTCGAATCCCTCCGAGTTCACCAAAAGTAAACCCACTCAAGTAAGTGGGTTTTTTTATTTGATTATTTTAATAATAGCAGATTTGCCTAATTTTAGTTGTGTTATTACTTCGTACATTTTTTTATTGTCAATTAAAGTAATACAGCTTGTGTTAGGAGGTTTACTTCCAATATTAACAGCTTTTATTTCAATTATATTTTCTCCTTCCTTTGCTTTAATCTTTATTTTCTTTGCTTTATTTTTTGTTAAAAAGTCATAAAGAATTTTTTTCTTATTTATTATTAACTCTATTTTATCGCCATCCTCTTGATTGTTATCCCAAACATATAAAGTAATTTTTTTACTATTCCATTTTATTGAAAAACTTTCTCCATTTTTAAGAATTTTTTTTTCCCTATTTGAGTTTTTTTTATTAGATAATTCAGAATATTTCTTGTCAAATCTTTTTTTTATTTTTTTAACTCTTTTATGTAATTTTTTCTCTTCAATTAGGACTATTTTGCCATTTGCACATTCTGAATTATCTGAAAGTTTTCCTGTGAAACTTCCTTCTAAATATTTTTGTCCAATTAAACCTCTAAAAGATAAGTTCATGCTGATATAGCAAAAAGTATTTAGAGGAGACTTTGATTTTGTTTTTATGATTTCATTTTCTTGTAATTGGAAGGATTTATCTTTTTTAAAGTATATACCTGTAATTTTACTTTCTGTTTCATCCGCTGTTCCAATATTTGTTATTGACTTGCCATTTACTATTCCGTCTTTCTCTGTCATTTCAAGTTTAAAACTAATAGGTGTATTTTCCTTTAAAAATAGAGATCCTATATAATTTAACTTATTCTGACTGTATCCTAAAAGTGTAAACGATAAAAGAAATATAATTATAATTGACTTCATTAAATATAATTTACAAGATTAGTGTTTAAAAGTTTGATTAAAGATATTTATTAATCTATTATTAAATTATTTAGTTTAATTTCATTAAAGTTTCCAGAACTCATCATTAGAAGATTTTGATCTTTCCAATTTAACTGCTTTAAATAATATTCTAAATCTTCTGATTTAGTAAATATTTTCAAGTCTTTACGTGCAAAAGCATTATATACTTCTGCCTTAGTTATGATGTTTAATTTTTTCTTATCTAATGTTTGTGGATTAAAATAAACAATAGCAGTATCAGGTATGTCCATGCACCCTTTATATTGTTTTAAAAACCTTTTGTTAAGACTACTAAATGTATGTAGTTCAATGCATGCAACTAATTTCCTATTAGTAAATTGATTTTTCATAGCAGTGCAACTTGCTTTTAACTTAGATGGAGAATGTGCAAAATCTAAATAAATTGCTGATTTTGCTTTTTTTTGAATTAATTCTAATCTTTTAGAAGCACCTTTAAAGCTTGAGATTTTTTTGTAGAAATTAGTGTCTGAAACACCTAACTCATTACATACTTTTCTTGCAGCATTTAGGTTAAGTAAATTGTGATTTCCAAATATCTTAAGTTTAGTCTCTTTTATTGATGTGATTCCATTTTCTATTTCATGATTAGGAATCAAATAAGGCTTTAATTTACATATTGTGTTAGTATCTTCTTTAATAAGTTTATTTAATTCATAATCTTCTGCATTATATATCAGAGTGTTTTGAACCATCTTTTTAAAGATTCGAAATTGATTAACATAGTCTTCAAAAGTAGTAAATACATTTATATGGTCCCATGCGATTCCACTTATTACACCAATGTGTGGTTTGTATAGATGAAATTTTGGACGTCTGTCAATTGAAGAACTTAAGTATTCATCTCCCTCTAAAATAATAATAGGTGCATTATTTGTTAACTTAACCATACAATCAAATCCTTCTAATTGTGCACCAACCATAAAGTCAAAAGAAATATTTAAATTTTTAAGTACATGTAATATCATTGCAGTGATGGAAGTTTTTCCATGACTTCCACCTATAACTATACGCTTTTTATGTTTGCATTGCTCGTAAATATATTCAGGATAAGAATAGATAGGTATATTTAGTTTTTTCGCTTTCCTTAATTCTGGGTTATCTTTTTTTGCATGCATTCCAAGGATGACAGCATCTAATTCAGGTTTAATTTTAGAAGGGTACCATCCCATTTTTTTTGGTAGTAAACTGTACTTTAAAAGTCTATCTCTGCTAGGATTATAAATAGCATCATCACTTCCAGAAACATTATATCCTTTTTCATGAAGTGCTATAGCTATGTTATGCATCGCGCTACCACCAATTGCAATTAAATGTATTCTCATCCAAATAAAATTTATACAAATTTAAAAGTAGAGATTAAAAGCAATTGTTATTTTTGACTAATTAAAATTTACTAACATGAGATTGTATACAATAGATACAGGGTTTTTTAAATTAGATGGTGGAGGGATGTTTGGCGCTGTTCCAAAAGTTATTTGGAGTAGAACTAATCCATCTGATGATAATAATTTATGTACTTGGGCTATGCGTTCATTATTAATTGAGGATGGAGATAGATTAATTTTGATTGATAATGGAATAGGAGATAAACAAGATGATAAATTTCTAAGACATTATTATCTACATGGAGATGTAGATTTAAATTCTTCTTTAAAAAAATATGGATTTCATGCTGATGATATTACAGATGTTTTTCTTACTCACTTGCATTTTGATCATTGTGGAGGTAGTGTAAAATGGAATAAAGATAAAACTAGTTTTGAGATGGTTTTTAAGAATGCTAAGTATTGGAGTAATCTAGATCATTGGAATTGGGCTACTGTACCAAATAATAGAGAAAAGGCTTCATTTTTAAGAGAAAATATTATTCCAATTCAAGAATCTGGTCAACTTAATTTCGTTGAAAAAAAGGCTAATATATTTTCTAACTTTAATGTACTCTTTGTAAATGGACATACTGAATCTCAGATGATTCCACATATAAAATATAAGAATAAGACAATAGTGTTTGTTGCAGACTTATTGCCAAGTATAGGTCATATTCCTTTACCATACATAATGGGATATGATACTAGACCATTAATCACTCTAACAGAGAAAGAAAAGTTTCTTAATGAAGCTGTAAATCAAGAATACATTCTATTTTTACAACATGATCATTATAATGAATGTTGTACTGTAGAACACACAGAAAGGGGTGTTAGATTAAAAGATACTTTCAAACTCAAAGAAATTTTATAAAATGAAAAACATTTTTAAAGACCATCCAAATTCAGTAGGTGAAACTTATTTTCAGCATTTTAGAAAATCTACTAGCTTTGGTATTATGTTAATTTTAATTAGTTGTCGAGCTTTTATTCACGCTATTTTTCCTTGGTGTTTTGAGCATAGTGTTAGTTATCATATTAAAAAGTTAAATGATATGCTACAAGCGAGGAAACAGTCTGATGATTTTGATAATAGTAAATAATATTGTTTTTTTTATCAACTTATTTAGTATGTTAATTTCGATGATTTTTTATTAGCAAACTACACATAAAATGCAGAATATGAGAAGATACAATGATTTTACATCTTTTATTAAGAAGAGATTTGGATTTAGAGTGCAAAAAGTATCTTTAAATGCAGGTTTTACATGTCCAAACAAAGATGGAACTAAGGGAGTAGGGGGTTGTACATATTGTAATAATAATACATTTAACCCTGATTATTGTAAGCCAATTAAATCTATAAAAGAACAGATAGATGAGGGAATTGCATTCTTTTCTAAAAAGTATAACACTCAAAAATATTTGGCATATTTTCAGGCTTATACTAATACTTATGCTCCTTTGAATAAATTAAAAAAAATGTATAGAGAAGCATTAGATCATAAACAAGTTATAGGTCTTGTAATTGCTACTCGTCCTGATTGTATTAAAAATGATGTAATAGATTATCTTCAGGATTTAGTAAGTCAGGGTTTTTTTATTAAATTGGAATTTGGTTTAGAATCTACTAATAATATTACACTTGAAAAAATCAACAGATGTCAAACACATGAGGATGCAATTGATGCATTTAATCGTGCATATGGAAAAGGTATACATCTAGGAGGGCATTTAATTCTTGGTTTGCCAGGAGAAACTAAAGAAGATATGTTAGAGCATGCTCGTAAAGTTTCTGATTTACCTATAAATACATTAAAAATTCATCATTTACAGATTGTGAAACATACAATGATGGCATATCAGTTTAAGCATACTCCAGAAATGTTTGCTTTTATGAATTTAGAAGAGTATGTTGACTTAGTGGTTGATTTTATTGAGTTGTTAAATCCTAATATTATCTTAGAAAGATTTTTTAGTGAGTCACCAGTAGATATGCTTATATATCCTAAATATGGATTAAAGAATTTTGAAGTAAAGCATTTAGTTGAAAAGCGTTTAGATGAAAGAGATGCATTTCAAGGTAGACTATCTTAAATCTCGTATTAATTTTTCTAAACCTAGCCAGATTAAAGCTGTTGGCCAATATGTTCTGATAATTTCTCCTATAGAGATATCTAAATAGTCTAAGTTATCTAGTAGAAATATTATTCCAAGA
>MDSV01060747.1_pt1 | contig 25280 bp, 21 predicted proteins | sample 810851 | NCBI WGS metagenome assembly MDSV01 (sample SAMN05326640, study PRJNA326480) | marine metagenome | isolation source: seawater | place: Atlantic Ocean: North East | collected 2012
CCTTAAAGATAATCACCAAAAAACCTTTAAGACCAAAAGATTTTGAGATTAATAATAATCCAAGATCTAGATCAGCTAAGCTTCGGGTGGCTCAAAAAATTTAAATATGAAATACACAAAACAAATTGTATTTTTACTTATCATTAATTTAATTATAGTCTTTTTATCAATATTCACAGGTAATTTAACAAGAAAACTTGAGCTTTCTAATTATCAGATTAATTTAAATATCGAAAAAGAAAATGAACAATTACAAATAAATAAAATTGAGTTTTCTTATTATAATAACTCAGATTATTTAAAAAAACTTCATAATATTTATTTTAACTTTAAAGAAAATCATCCTGAAAAAAAAATAGTTTCAATTTCTAATATTTCAGATATCAAAAAAGAGAGACTAATTTTGGCTAATATAAAATAATATAAAGTGACCAAAAATAAACCTTTTTTATTTGACTCAGACTCTTTAAAAAATTTTCATAAAAGAATATTTTTTTCAGTTTTAGTATTTTCATTTTGTTTTTCTTCAGCTTTTATAAGAATAACTTATATTTCGATATCAAGTTACTTTGAAGATTCATCAAAAATATTTGTAAAACAAAATAATACTAGAGGAAATATTTATGATAGAAATGGTCTTGTTTTAGCAGCTACAGTAAATTCTAAATCCTTATACGCTGAGGCAAATCAAATAAATAATGTAAATTTATTATCAAAAAAATTAGAAATAATTCTAAATATTGATCAAAATATTATTAAAAAGAAATTATCCAGTAAAAAAAATTTTATATATTTGAAAAGAAATATAACTCCTTTAGAGCAGCAAAAAATTATTGATCTTGGTGAAATTCATCTAAAATTTGAAAATGAAAAGAAACGAATATACCCATATGAAAATAACATTTCTCACTTAGTTGGTTTTGTGAATATTGATCAAAAAGGTCAAACAGGAATTGAGAGATTTTATGATAAATCACTTTTATCTTCAAATGATATTTTTTTATCTCTTGATATAAATCTTCAGCAATCAATCAGGAGTAATCTAATTGAAACAGTAAATTACTACCAAGCTGAGTCAGGTTTAGCATTAGTCTTAGATATTGCTAATGGAGAAATATTATCCTCAGTTAGCTACCCCGACTTTAATCCTAATAATAAAAAAATAAATGAAAATAATTTAATTAACCGTGTCATACAATCTAACTATGAAATGGGTTCTACCTTTAAGCCTTTAACTGCAGCTAATGGATTTGATTACGGTGTTATAAATTCTGAAATGATTTTTGATATTAAAAAAAGCGTAAAAGGAGTCAGGGATCATGATAGATATAAAGAAAACGGTTTGTATAATGTTGAAAAAATAGTAGTTGAGTCTTCAAATATTGGTACAGCACAGATAGCTCTTAAAATCGGGAAAAATTCTCAAAAAGAATTTTTAAAAAAACTTGGTTTTTTTAATAAAATAAATATTGAAACATTAGAAGCAGAAAAACCATTGGGAAATCCTAATAATTGGGGATTACATGAAACTACAAGAATTGGTTTTGGTCATAGTTTTTCAATTACACCATTACATTTAGTTAAAGCTTATGCTACTTTGGCTAACGACGGGTATATTGTTAATCCTACTTTTACTTTAAATAAAAAAATAGAGTTAGGGAGAAATATACTATTAAAAAAAGAAACATCAGATTATTTTTTAAACTTATTAAGTGCTGTAATTACTAAGACTAAATTTACAGGTCCCAGAGTTAAAATTGAAGGCTATATGATAGGAGGTAAGACAGGTACATCAGAATTATTAGATCCAAAAGGAGGTTATTATAAGGATAGAAATATGACTTCATTTATTGCAGTATTTCCTATTAAAAATCCACGTTATATAGTTTACACCGCGCTTGAATATCCAAAAAAACCAAAGAATACAAAACAGAGAATGACTGGTGCAGTTGTTAATGCACCTCTAGTTAAAAAAATAATTTTAGAAATGATTAAGATTTTAAATATTCCACCTTATAAGAAAAAAAATCTTCTTAATGCAGACATAAAAAAATTGTATAAACCTAAACATGCTTTTCTCTGATATTCAAAAAGTTTTGCGTAATGCAAAAATAATAGGGAAACTTAATAATAAAAAAATAAAATTGATTACCGATCATACTAAAGATTCCAGCTCAAATACTCTTATGGTAGTTGATAAAAATAAAAATTTTAAAAAAATTTATTTAAAAGATGCAATTACTAAAGGTTTAAGAATAATCATAACTAACAACTACTTAAAAGATCTTCAAATTACACAAGTTGTTGTTAAGGATCTTGCTAAGGATGTTTCAAAATTATTAAAATTAAGACAACCTTTTAATCCAAAAAAATCAATTGCAATTACTGGAACAAATGGAAAAACTTCCACTACATGGTATCTTGCACAAATTTGTAAATTAAATAATATACAAACAAAATTGACAGGAACTTTGGGTTATTTTAAAAATAATAAAAAAGTTAAAAATACTTCTCTTACAACTCCAAGTAACTTAGACTTGTATCAATTTGCTAATTCAAAGACAAAAAATAATGAAGTTTTTATATCTGAAGCTTCAAGCCATGGTCTTCACCAAGGTAGATATAATAACTTAATTATAGATATAGCTGCAATTACCAATTTCTCTCATGATCATTTGGATTATCACAAGACTTTTCAATCTTATTTAGAGAGCAAAATGTTGTTATTTACAAAAGTCCTTAAAAAGAATGGCACAGCAATAATTAATTCTCGTTTAAAGAATTATAGATATTTTGAGTCAAAAATAAAATCAAGAAATTTAAAACTTATAACATTCGGTTCAAAAGATGTTTATTTTAACCAACAAGAATATTTAAATTTATTTATTTTAGGCAAAAAATATCAAATCAAAAATTTACAATTAAATAAAATCCAAAAAGAAAATCTAGAATGTGCAATTGCATGTGCACTAGCAATTAATATTAGTGTAAAAAATATTATAAAAACAGTAAATAAATTAAAAACGGCACCTGGCAGATTTCAAGAAATACTTTATAAAAAAAAATCTTCAAAAATCATTATAGATTATGCTCATACGCCTGATGCTATTAAGGTTTTATTAAAATCTTATTTAAATAAATCTTTTAAACCATCGCTAGTATTTGGATGTGGTGGAGAGAGAGATAAAGGTAAAAGAAAAAAAATGGCTATAATTGCCAATAAATATGCAAAAAAAGTTTACTTAACAGATGACAATCCCAGAAATGAAAACCCAAATCTAATAAGAAAGACACTTAAAAAGCATTGTCCAAAAGCAAAAAATATTTCAGATAGGTGTCTTGCAATTCATACTGCAATATTAGAATTAAAAAAAAAAGATATTTTGATTATTGCTGGTAAAGGTCATGAAAAATATCAAATAATAAAAAATAAATATTATGCATTTGATGATTATCAAGTTGTTAAAAATTTTATAAAATTACAATGAAAATTAAAGATCAAATATCAAAATATATAATTACTAATTCTGATAAAATTAAAATAAATAGTAAAGATGTAAAAAAAAATGACATATTTATTGCTTTAAAAGGTAAAAAGTATCATGGAAATAAATTTATAAATAATGCTTTTGAGGCTGGAGCTAAATATTGTATAACTGATAAAAATTATAAACGATCAGAATATAAAGAAAATATACTAATCATAAAAAATACATTTTCTTTTCTAAAAGATCTTTCAATATTAAAAAGATCTTTTTTCTATGGAGAAGTTGTTGCCATAACTGGTAGCGCAGGTAAAACATCTTTAAAAGAATATTTAAATTTTTTTTTAAAAAAAAAATTTAAAGTTTCTGCTTCTATTAAAAGTTACAACAACAAACTTGGTGTAATGATTTCGATTTTAAATATGAATATAAAATCAAATTTTGTAATTTTTGAACTTGGAACAAATAATTTCTGTGAAATAAGAGATTTAACAGAATTAGTTAAGCCCTCACAAATGTTTATTACGAATATATTATCAACTCACTTAGAATATTTCAAAAATAAAAAAAATATTGCTATCGAAAAATCAGATATATTTAATAAAAAATATAATCCTAACGCTGAGACACTCTATTTTCAAATGAATTCTAGAGAAGAAATAATAATAAATAAGATTGCCAAAAAACAGAAAATAAAAAATATTGTTAAATTTGGTAAAACTGGACTTAACTGCTATATTAAAAATATAATAGAAAAAGGAATAAAATATGAAGTAAGTTTAAAAATTTTAAATAAAAATTTTTCACTTTCTTTAGATAAATATGAAGATAGTCAGATTAAAAACTTAATGTTTGTTTTGGCCTTTTTTGTTAAAAATAAAATTAATACTAAAATAATAACTCAAAACAAAATTAAATATCCTGAAATTGATGGAAGGGGGAGTACTCATAAAATTTTAATGAATGGAATTACTATTAATTTAATTGATCAGTCATATAATGCTAATCCTGAAACAATGATCCAAAGTATAAAAAACTTTTCAAAAATTGAAAAAAGAAACTTTCAAAAAATTTTAATACTAGGTGAGATGAATGAACTTGGTTCAAAGAATTTAAATTTGCATCTTAAAGTATTGGAAGAAACTAATTATTACTTATTTGATAAGGTAATTTTATCTGGCGACTTGTTTAAAAAAGCTCTAAAAATGTTTCCAGAATTTAAAAATAAATATATTTACAGAAGTACTAGTAAAGGCATTATGAGCTATTTAAATAAAAATCTTCATAAAAAAGCCATTATGATGGCTAAATGTTCAAATACTACTCAAGTTAATAAATTTGTAAAATTATTAAAAGTAAAACCGAAAGATAAAATTGTTTAAATTATTAGCTCAAGAATTTGTTAGTCAATATAGTTTTCTAAACCTATTTAATTTTATTACGTTTCGTGTAGGAGCCTCTATATTAACTTCATTATTTTTTTCATTAATTTTTGGGCAATTAATAATTAATAAACTTTCAAGAATTCAACCTTATGGTCAACCCATCAGAAATGATGGCCCAGCAACTCATATTATTGAAAAAGCTGGAACACCAACAATGGGTGGAGTTTTAATCATTCTAAGTGTATTTTTCTCCTCAGTTTTATGGTCGGATTTACAAAATAATTTTGTTTGGATAGGTCTATTAACTTTACTTACTTTTGGTTTTGTAGGTTTTATAGATGATTATAAAAAAATAAAATCAAATTCTAGTAACGGATTAAAAGTAAATACAAGAATTGTTTTACAAATTGTTTTTGCATTAATTATTTCTTTCATAATATTAAATATTTTGGATGATAAAATAAGCACAACTATAGCATTTCCTTTTTTTAAAAATCTAATTATAAATTTTGGTTATTTTTATTTAGCAATTGCGCTATTTATTTTAGTTGGTTCTGCAAATGCTGTTAACTTAACAGATGGCTTAGATGGTTTAGCAATTGTCCCTGTTATGATAGTTGCAATGACTTTTGCCTTTATAGCATACGTTTCAGGCAATGTAGTTTTTTCAGATTATTTAATAATAAATTATATACCCGGAACAGGAGAATTATCAGTTTTATGTGGTGCTTTAATTGGAGCAGCACTAGGATTTTTATGGTTTAACGCCCCTCCAGCAAAAGTATTTATGGGGGATACAGGGTCATTAGCATTAGGAGCAACATTGGGGGCTATTGCCTTAATGGTTAAGCATGAAATAGTTCTAGCAATTGCAGGAGGTTTATTTGTTTTAGAAACTATGTCAGTAGTAATACAAGTTATTAGTTTTAAACTTACCGGTAAAAGAGTTTTTAGAATGGCTCCATTACATCATCATTATGAAAAGAAAGGTTGGGCTGAGTCAACAATAGTGATAAGATTTTGGATTATTACAATCGTTTTGGCACTTCTAAGTCTTGCTACATTGAAGATAAGATAAATGTCAGATTATGTTTATGGACTAAATAAAAGTGGATTATCAGTAATTCAGCTTTTAAATAGACAAAAAAAAATTTTTTCTTGTTGGGATGATAATAAAAAATCAAGATATTTATTACATAAAAAATTTTCCAAATTAAATTTTAAAAAAATAAATAAAAAAAATATAAATAAATTTGAAAATATATATCTGACACCAGGAATATCTGTTTATGATAAAAAGTTTAAAAATATTTCAAAAACTAAAATTAAAAGAGATTTAAACCTCTATTATCAAAATATAAAAAACGAAAAAATTGTTGCAATAACTGGAACAAATGGCAAATCTACAACAACTAAGCTTATTGGAAATATTTTAAAAAAAAAATATAAAAAAACTTTTATTGGAGGTAATATAGGTGACGCATTATGTAACTCAATTGAGTGTTCTAATCAATATACACATCATGTAGTAGAGCTGAGTTCATTTCAACTTGAAACTATAAAAAATTTTAATCCCAAAGTATCAATTTTGCTTAATTTATCAAAGGATCACTTAGATAGATATAAAAATTTAAAAGGTTACATTTCTGCTAAAAAAAATATTTTTAATAAGGGAGGTAAAAATATTAATTTGATTTCTGTAGATGATGAATATTCAAAAAAAATTTTTCAAAATAAAAAAATAAATAATAAAATTTCTTTTTCAATAAAAAATCTTTCTGCAGATATATATTTTAAAAATGGTTATTTATTTGATAATTATTTTCATGAAAATAAAAAAACTAAAATATTGAACATCTCTAAAGATTTGAGTGAAAATTGTAACATTCAAAATATTTTAGTTGCATATATTGTTTGTAAATATTTTAAAATTCCAATTAAGTTTTTTAATCAAAGTATCAGAGATTTTAAAGGATTACCGTATAGATCATCGACAATATATAATTCAAAATCAAAGTTAATAATTAATAATAGTAAAGCAACAAATATTAGTTCTGCTTTATCAACTCTAGAAAATAAAAAAAATATCTATTTAATTTTAGGTGGAGTAGCTAAAGAAAATGGTTTTGAAAAGTTTGTTAAATTTCAAAATCAAATTAAGCAGATATATATTTACGGTCAATCTAAGTCTTTAATATATAATCAAATAGATCTATCTAAAATTTGCAAAATACGAAAAAATTTAAAAGAAATAATTAATATTTTATGGAATGATATATCAATTAATAATGAAAAAGTTACAATCATTTTTGCACCAGCATGTGCCTCATATGATCAATTTAAAAATTTTGAAAAAAGAGGTGATTATTTTAATCAATTAATTTTAAAAAAGCTTAAGAAATGAATATAAAGCGTCTTTGGAATTCAGTTGATAAATTAAATTTTATATTGATTTTAATTCTTGGATTATTAGGTGTATTATTATCTTTTTCAGTTAATCAAAATTTTTTGTTCATAAACCGTCATACCATTTTTTTTATCTTTGGTGTTGTGATTATTTTATTTCTTTCACAACAAAGTAATAAAAACATACGGAGAATTGCATTATTTGGATTCATAATTTTAATTTTAACCTTAATGTCACTTTATTTTTTTGAATATCAGATTAAAGGCTCAAAAAGATGGTTAAGAATTCTTGGGTTTTCTTTTCAACCATCTGAAGTAATAAAACCTTTTTTTGTAATTTTAACTTCTTGGGGCATATCTCAATCTATTAAAGGTAAAAAATATTTTTTATCAACAACATTTATAACATTTCTTATTTTGATACTTCTTATTCTGCTTCAGCCAGACTTAGGAATGTCAATCTTAGTTTCCTCAACTTTTTTTTGTCAACTCTTTATTGCTGGATTACCTATGATTTTAGTTATTTACGGCTTAGTTTTGATTCTTTGCATTTCTATAATTTCGTACTTTTTTTTAGATCATGTTAAAAATCGTATTGATTCTTTTCTTGGTAATGCAGATACTTATCAAATAGATTTAAGTCTAATGGCATTTAAGTCTGGAGGTATTTTTGGTAAAGGTCCGGGTCAGGGAGATTTAAAAGAAAAAATACCAGATGCAAACACAGACTTTATTTTTGCTGTAGCTGGTGAGGAGTTAGGTTTAATATTTTGTTTAATCATATTGATTATAATTTTATCTATTGTTGTTAAAACTTTGTTAAAAGTCCTTAGAGTAAATAGTCCTTACAAAATAATTGCAATTTCAGGTTTAATTTGTTCCTTTGGACTTCAAAGTTTGATAAATATTTTAAGTTCTCTTGGAATGATTCCAACAAAAGGAATGACTTTGCCTTTTGTCAGTTATGGAGGTTCTTCAATGTTAGCTACAAGTATATTATTTGGTTTTCTTTTATCATTAACGAATATAAATAATGATGAAGAAGAATAATAATATTTTAATAGTCACTGGTGGAACGGGTGGGCATGTAATTCCAGCGCTTAATTTTTTTAATTACATAAATAATAAATCAGTAAATAATTTTTTACTAACTGATAATAGGGGATATAAATATATTAAAAATATTAATAATTGTAATATTTTAAAAATACAATCATCACATTTATCAGGGAATATATATTTCAAATTTAAAGGAATAATTAAATTGATATTTGGTTTCTTTCAATCTTTCATCATCTTCTTAAAAATAAGACCAAAAATTATTATTTCATTTGGAAGTTATGCCTCTTTAGCACCTTTAATTTGTTTTGTGTTGTTTAAGTTTTTATTTAATACAAAATTATATATTCATGAACAAAACTCTATAATTGGGCAAACTAATAAATTTTTTTCTAAATATTCAAATAAAATTTTTGTTAATTTTGATAAAGAGTATCCTGAATCATATGAGAATAAAAGCAAGATAATAGTAGTTGGTTTACCTCAAAAAAATAATATTTCTGTAAATAAAGATAAAAAGAATAATAATAATTTTAATTTTTTGGTGTTTGGAGGAAGTCAGGGATCAATTGATATACTTTATACATTCATTCAAATAATTAAAGAATTAAAAAAAATAAACAATCTTAAGAAAATCAAATTTATTGTCCAATGTCCAATTCATAAACAAAATGAAATAAAAAATATATTAATACAAAATAATTTTGAATTTGAAGTTAAGGCTTTTTTTAATAATTTTGAAAGCATACTTAATAAAACCAATATAGCTTTGAGTAGATCAGGAGCAGGTACAGTTAATGATTTAATTAATCACAAGATCCCTGCAATTATATTACCCTTACCATCTGCAAAAAATAATCATCAATTTGAGAATGCTAAAATACTTAGTGATGCTGAATGTGCTTTTGTTGTGAATCAGCCTTCAATCGAAATAGACAATATTATTTTGTTTATAAGAAAAGTTGTTGATGACAAAAACTTCAATAAAAGTTTATTAGATAAATTTAGTAAAATCAAAAGATACAATACTAACGAACTAATGTGGATGAATATAAAGTATGATTAATAAAAAAAGTAAAATTAAAATATATTTTATTGGTATAGGTGGAATTGGAATGTCAGGAATTGCAGAATTAATGCATGAACTTGGATATACTGTTTTGGGTAGTGATCAAATTGAAAGTGAAAATGTTAAAAGGTTAAAGAGTATCGGTCTAAATATTAAGATAGGTCATAACAGAAAAAATTTAACACTTGTTAATGCTGTTGTATTTTCTTCAGCAATAAATAAAAAAAATCCTGAGATTCAAGAAGCTAAAAAAAAACAAATTCCAATAGTTAGTCGTGCAGATATGCTGTCAGAATTAATGAAAAATAAAAGATGTATTGCAATTGCAGGCTCTCACGGAAAAACTACTACAACAAGCTTAGTTGGTAATATTTTAGAGTCAGGAAAATTAGATCCTACAATTGTTAACGGTGGAATAATTAATTCTTTTTCAAAAAATAATAAATTTGGAAAAGGTAAGTGGATGGTAGTTGAAGCAGATGAAAGCGATGGTTCATTTTTGAGACTTCCTCATGAAATTTCAATTATAACAAATTTAGACACAGAACATCTTGATTATTATAAAACTTCAAAAAATTTATATTCAGCTTTTGATAAATTTATATTGAATCTTCCGTTTTATGGAACATCAATAGTGAATTATGATGACAAAAATTTAAAAAAAATAATTTATAAAAATGATACAAGGAAAATAATTTCTTTTTCTACAAAAAATACAAAAGCAAGTGTTTTTATTGAAAAAATTTCTTTTGATAATCAATTTAGTTATTTTTCATTAAAATTTAATGTTCCAATAAATAATACTTCTGGATCTTATTCATATAAAATAAAAGCAATTGGTTTACATAATATCTATAATGGAGCAGCGAGTATTATCGCAGGTCTTTTAGTGGGTGTTAATAATTCATATATTAGTGATGCTCTGAAAAATTATATAGGAGTCAAAAGGCGATTTACATATTTAGGAAAAATAAACTTAACAAATATTTATGATGATTACGCTCACCACCCAACTGAGATTAAAGCAACTTTATCAGGAGCAAAACAAATAAATAAAAATATTGTAGTTGTTTTTCAGCCCCACCGGTATTCTAGAACTAAAGAATTATTTAATGATTTTGTTAATATTTTATCTAAAATAAAATATTTATATTTATTGGATACTTACTCAGCAGGTGAAAAAAAAATAAAAGGTTATGAATCAAAAAACATTTACTTAAAAATAAAAAAATTAAATAAGAATGTAGTTTATGTAGGAAACAAAAATTTAAATAAACTTATTTATAATGAAACCATGGGTAATAAAATTATTATATTTATGGGCGCAGGTTCAATAAACAAAATGGCAAGCAATTTTATTAAAATTAATGATTGAATTACTCAATAAAATTCAATCCAAAATTAGGAGTAAAATAATAATAGATTATGACATGAAAAAATCTACCTGGTTTCGTGCTGGAGGTAATACCAAAGCTTATATTATAATTAATGACATCAAAGATTTAAAAACAATAATCAGTTACACAAACCAGATTAAGTATTACATTATGGGAGCAGGATCAAATCTAATGATCCGTGATCAAGGTTTTGATGGTTTAATTTTAAAGTTAGGGAAAAATTTTAATAATATAAAAATAAAAAATAATAATTTATGTGTTGGTGCTGGTGTACTAGATTTAAATTTATCTAAGTTTGCAACAAAAAATTCTATAAAAGATTTCGAGTTCTTTTCTGGAATACCTGGAACTATAGGAGGGGCAGTTAAAATGAATGCAGGTTGCTATGGATCTCAAACTGCTGATAATTTAAAAAGAGTTCTTGCAATAGATAATTTTGGAAAAATTCAATATTTAACTGTACAGGATTTAAAACTTCAATACAGGACATCCAGTTTAACAGATGATATTATTATTTTGCAAGCTGAATTTGAATTTGAATATTCTTCAAAATCAGAAATAATTGAAAAAAATAATTTTATTAAATTTAAAAGACAAAATTCACAGCCAATTAAAGAAAAAACTTCAGGCAGTACTTTTAAAAATCCAATTGGTAAATTCGCAGCAGTTTTGATAGAAAAAGCAGGTTGTAAGGGTATGAGAATTGGTGACGCTTCTGTAAGCACAGTTCATTCAAATTTTATAATCAATAATGGAAAGGCAACAGCTTTGGATATTGAAAATTTAGGTAAAGAAATAATAAAAAATGTTCAAGAAAAATTTGGTATTACACTTGAATGGGAAATAAAGATTATAGGTAAATAACTTGAATAAGATATTAATTTTACAAGGGGGTTATAATGAGGAGCATAATGTTTCACTAAATACTTCTAAAGAAGTTGTAAAAGCTCTTAAAAAATTAAAAATAAATTATAAAATTCTTACTGTTAATCCATTAACATTTGCAAAAGATATTTTAAAATTTTCTAATGACTATATATGCTTTAATGCTTTACATGGGCCATTTGGTGAAGATGGTAAAATTCAAAAAATTTTAAAAAAAAATAAATTTAGACAGACACATTCTAATCAATCATCATCTTCAAATTGTTTTGATAAAATTAAGTCCAAGAAAATTGTTAATAAATTTAAAATTCTAACACCTAGATTTAATAGTGTAAAAATTAGAAACATAAATGAAAAATATTTAAGTAAAATAAAAAAAAAATATGGAAAGTTTATTTTAAAACCAACTTGTAGTGGTTCTAGTAATGGATTAGTAATAATTAGGTCAAATAAGGAATTATTAGCTTTTTATAAAAAACTAAAAAAATTTTTAAATAATTTTACAAATGACGAACAGTTTCTTATTGAAGAATTTATATCAGGTAAAGAATTAACAGTTTCAGTATTGAAAAAAAAAAATATTTTTCAATCCTTGGAGGTTACTGAAATTGTTTCAATGAATGAAACTTATGATTACCAAGCAAAATATACAAAAGGATTTTCAAAACACTTTATTCCAGCAAGAATTTCAAAAAATAATCATTTTAAATGTCTTAAATTAGCTTTAAAAATTCATAAACTTTTCAAATGCAATACTCTATCTAGGGTAGATTTTATCTTTAATGAAAAAAATAATAAAATTTATTTTTTAGAAATAAATACTCAACCAGGTATGACTAAATTATCTTTACTTCCAGAACAAGCAAATTTCAGAAATATTAAGTTTGAAGACATAGTTATTAAACTAATAGATAATGCAAAATGACATCAAAATTTAATAAAAAAAAAATAAAGTTATTTCCTTCTAGTAAAAATATAAAATATCTTTTTTTTATATTCTTTTTTTTTGCCTCAACTATCTTAATAATCAATGAATTACGAAAAACTAACAGATTATATAATATTGTTCAAAACACATCAGAAAAATTCAATTATCTGTTTTTAAATCTAGAAATAAATTCTTTAAATAGAGTCCAAAAGTCTCAAGTATTAGATATAACAAATCAATATTATAAGCAGTCAATTTTTTTAATACCTTTAGATGATATATCTAAATCTCTTCATGAGTTAAGTTGGGTAAAAAATGTAAATTTATCTTCAAATTTTAAGAATAAAATTAATGTTGAAATATTTGAATATTCTCCAATAGGATTATTTCATTATAATAAACAACTTTTTTACTTTTCAAACGAGGGCAAGATTATAGATAAATATATTATTGATAATATTAATGAAAATTTAATAGTATTTCATGGAAAAGAAGTTTTAAAACATGCAAATAATTTTCTAACTAGTCTAAATAAAATAGATAGTCTTAATATGATAATTGTAAAAAAAGCTTATTTTATTAATAAAAGAAGATGGGATTTATTATTAGATAATGAAATTACTTTGAATTTATCAGAAAAAAATATTGAAGGTTCTATTGTTAATTATATTAAATTAATAGATAAATTTAATAAGAATGAAATAAATTCAATTAAAAATATTGATTTAAGAAATAATGAAAAAGCAATAATAAGTTTTAAATAAATGATAAAGGTTGGATTAAATATAGGTAATTCTAAGATTTCTTGTGCAGTTTCAGAAATTATAGAAAATAAAAAAATTAGATTATTATCACTTCAGACATTTCAATCAAATATATTAAAAAAAAATATTATTAACGATTTTGAAGAATTATCAAATGATATTAAATCTCTGATTACGGAATCTGAAAAAAAATCTCAAACAAAAATAAATTCAGTAAATTTAAATATTCCTACAACAGATAGCTTATCTAAATATTATAATTCTGAAATAAATAATTTAGAGAATCAAATAAGCGAATTAGATATAAAAAAAATAATCAATAATTCTGAATATTTTAATATAGATGATAATTATTATCAAATATTTAATAATATTAATGCATATGTATTAGATGACAATTTTCTCTATAATTCTCCTGTTGGAAATTATGCAAATAAATTAAAAATTTTATTTTATAAAATATTAATCCCATATAAAAATCTTCAAAGTTATAAAAATATTGTTGAAAGCCAGGATATATCAATTGAGTCTTATGTTCCTTCACCTTTGTCTTCTGCTTTAGCAGTATTAAGTAACGATGAAAAAAAAATTGGAACTATTTGTATAGATTTAGGTCATTCAAATACTTCAATATCAATATTTGAAAATAATAAGTTTATTTATGGAGATAGTTTTTTAGTTGGTAGCAACAATATAACTAACGATTTAGCAAGAGGTGTTTCTACTACCATTGAAAGTGCAGAGAGATTAAAAACATTGTACAGTTCGTTAATTAGCTCTCCCAGTGATGAATTTGAAATTATTGAAATTCCAATAATTTCTGGAGAAAATGGAAAATTTAATCAAATTAATAAATTAAAAGTAAATTCAATTGTTAAACCTAGAGTAGAAGAAACACTAGAAATAGTTTGGCAAAAGATAAAACAAAATAATTTGCACAAAAAGCAAATAAAGAATGTTGTATTAACTGGAGGAGGAGCTCAATTAGAAGGGATATCTCAATATGCTGAGTTAATATTTTCAAGTAATGTTAGAATAGGTTATCCAAAAGAAGATATTTTATCAGAAATTAATATTCAAAACTCTGGATATTCAGATGTATTAGGATGCAGCTTTTTTGATTATAAAGATTTTTTAGATAAAATAATTGAAAAACAGGGAAAAAAACAAAAAAAACAAAGTTTTAAAGGTTTTTTTAGTTGGCTAGACCAGTATATCTGATATACATACAATATATAGATAATAGTGATTGACGATTTCGACTAGGATTCGTTAAAAAATAATAAAAACGGCGGAGAATTACAAATGACAATCAATATAGCATTACAAGATGTAGGAGATAACTTACATCCAAAAATAATAGTTTTAGGTGTTGGCGGCTCTGGTGGAAACGCTGTAAATAACATGATCAATGCGAATTTAGAGGGAGTTGATTTCTTAATTGCAAATACTGACGCCCAAGCACTTCAAATTTCTGAATGTCAAAATAAAATACAATTAGGAGTTAATAGCACTAGAGGTCTTGGTGCTGGGATGAGGCCTGATATTGGTAGGCAGGCGGCTGAAGAAGCTATACAAGAAATTGAAGAAAAATTAGATGGCAGTCATATGCTCTTTATTGCAGCTGGAATGGGTGGTGGTACTGGTACAGGAGCAGCACCGGTTATAGCAAAACTTGCAAGAGAAAGAGGAATTCTTACCGTAGGTGTTGTTACTAAACCTTTTCATTTTGAAGGATCTCAAAGAATGAAGCTTGCAGAAAAAGGAATTGAAGAGTTACAACAATATGTTGATACTCTTTTAACAATTCCAAACCAAAACTTATTTAGAATTGCTAATGAAAAAACAACTTTTTCTGATGCTTTTAAAATGGCTGATGATGTCTTATATGCTGGGGTAAGAGGAGTGACTGACCTTATGGTACAACCAGGAATGATTAACCTTGATTTTTCAGATGTAAAAACAGTTATGTCAGAAATGGGTAAAGCGATGATGGGTACTGGAGAGGCTTCTGGAGAAGGAAGAGCTGTAGCCGCAGCTGAAGCAGCTATTGCTAATCCTCTAATAGATGATGTTTCTCTTAAAGGAGCCAAAGGTTTAATAATTAATATTACGGGTGGTAAGGATATAACCTTGTATGAGGTAGATGAGGCAGCTAATAGAATAAAACAGGAAGTTGATGAAGAAGCAAATATTATTTATGGTACAACTTGTGATGATAGATTAGATGGTCTTGTAAGAGTAAGTATAGTTGCGACTGGAATTGATTCTAATTTAGGAATTAACGCTAAGCCTTTAGAAACTTTTGCAAAAATAAACATCAATAATGATGTTTATAAATTAAATCAAACAAGTGAAAAAAAAGAGTCAGAAACACCTGTTTTAGCAAATAAGCAAATTGATCAAGATTTAGTTGATGATGAAAGTTTAGACTTAGTAGAAGAAAATAGTGAGGAGCAAAAAATAATTTTATCAGAAACTAGTTATGAAATTCAGGATGATAATTTTAAAAACTCTAACACTTTTCAAGAAACTGATTCTTATGAAAAAGTTGAAGATCAAAATGAATTAGAAGATAAAAAAAGTGACTCAATATCAAATTTGAATACTGAAACTATTGATGAGGAAGATCAGAAAATTAATTCTGAAAATGAAACTGAAAATGAAACTGAAATTGAAACTGAAATTGAAACCTCATTAAATCATGTTACAGATATTGTTGAAGAGCAAAAAGATTTATCAAATAAAGAAGAGCCTTCAGTTAGAAGATTAAGTTTATTTGACAATATCTCTCTAAATAGCTCTGATAAATTGCTTGAAGAAGATCATGAAGAAAAAAATGAACCAATAATTTCTGAAAAGTCTTTTGATGAAGAAAATACTGAAAATTTAGATACAATTCAGTCAAATGAAGATCTTGAGCCTGAATTTAATGCATCTGGTGATGAATTAGATGAAGAATTTAATCAAGAAAGTGAAGAAGAACTATTAGATATCCCAACTTTTTTGAGAAGGCAGGCCAATTAAAGTAAATTAACTTTTGTAATATTTTGTAATATTCAGTTAGTTGCAGATTCTTTTAAAAAATGTAAAAAAGTGCTGAATACAGCACTTTTTTTGATGATAGATATTAATCCTAACACCCAAAATCAACAAACGATAAAAAAAAGTATATCAATATCTGGTATAGGTTTACATTCTGGAAAACAAGTTAAGATGAAACTTGTACCTGGTGAAGTTGATTATGGTGTAAAATTTATCCGTTCTGATAAAAAAAATAATAATGTTATTGATGCAATATGGTCAAATGTTTCTGAAACAATTTTAAGTACTACAATTTCAAATAAAAGTGATTTAAAGATTTCTACAATAGAACATTTAATGAGTGCTTTATCTGGACTTCATATTGATAATTTAGCTATTTATATTAATGCTTCTGAAGTTCCAATTATGGACGGTAGTTCAAAACCTTTTGTTGATTTGATCGAAAGTGTTGGCATCAAAGTGCAAAATAAAAAACGTAAATTAATAAGTGTTAAAAAATCTATTGAAGTTAAAAATGGAAATAGTTCTGCAAAAATTATTCCAAATAATCAGTTTTCTATTGATTTTGAAATTGATTTTCCAAGTCATTTAGTTTCAAAACAATCATGTCAATTACAATTAATTAACGGTAATTATAAAACTGATATAGCAGCTGCAAGAACTTTTGGCTTTGAAAAAGATGTTGAGTATCTAAGATCAAATGGATTAGCTCTAGGTGGCTCTTTAGAAAATGCAGTTGTGGTTGGAGAAAAAGAAATTTTAAATAAGGATGGACTTAGATATACTGATGAATTTGTGAGACATAAGATTCTTGATTCAATTGGTGATTTGTATTTAGCTGGATCTCCAATAATTGGATATTTTTATGGCAACAAATCTGGTCACCATCTTAACAATCAACTTTTAAGAGAACTATTTTCTGATCAATCTAATTTTGAATATATAGCTTAGATCATCTGTTTTGGATCAACAATTTTATCAAATTCTTTTTCAGAAACTAAACCTAACGCTAAGGCGGCTTTTTTTAAAGTAATATTTTCATCAAAGGCTTTTTTTGCTATTTTAGCAGCATTATCATATCCTATTCGTTTATTGAGTGCAGTAACAAGCATTAGTGATTTCTGAACATGTTTATCAATATTATCTTTGTTAATTTTTATTCCATGCAAGCAATTGTCACAAAAACTTTTTATACCGTCACTAAGAAGATTCACTGAATTTATAATATTAAAAATAATCACTGGTTTAAAGGCATTTAATTCAAAGTGTCCTTGTGATCCAGCTTGAGAAACTGCCAAATTGTTTCCCATGACTTGGCAACAAACCATACTAAGTGCCTCAATTTGTGTAGGATTCACTTTACCTGGCATAATTGAAGAACCAGGTTCGTTGGCTGGTATAATAATTTCACCTAAACCAGATCTTGGGCCAGAAGATAAAAATCTTATATCATTGAGAATTTTTAATAATGATACAGCTAATGTATTTAATGAACTCGAAAAGTTAACTAATGAGTCATGACTAGCAATAGCTTCAAATTTATTTTTTGCGGGTTTATAATTATTTAAAGTAAATTTGTTTAAGAATTTACAAAAGACTCTGTCAAAGTTTTTTGGTGCATTAATACCTGATCCTACAGCAGTTCCTCCTTGAGCTAAATAATTCAATTCTTTTTTTGCAATCTTAATTCTTGCAAAATTACTTTCTATTTGATGTAAATAACCTGAAAATTCATCACCCATTGTTAAAGGTGTTGCATCTTGTGTATGCGTCCTTCCTATCTTTACAATTTTAGAATATGATTTAGTTTTCTTTTTTAATTCACTAATTAATTGTTTTATAGCAGGAATAAATTTATTATCTGTTAACTCATTTGTTGCGATATGCATTATAGTAGGAAAAGTATCATTTGATGATTGTGATAAATTAACATGATCATTCGGATGAACAGGATGTTTTGATCCGATTTTCCCTTTTAAAATTTTAATCGCAAAATTACTAATCACTTCATTTGCATTCATATTTGTTTGTGTCCCAGATCCAGTTTGCCAGACTGATAATGGAAATTCATCAATTAGACTTAGATTAATAATTTTATCACAAGCCTTAGTTATCGCTTTAGTTAGCTTAGTATTAATTAAACCCAGGCTATTATTAGCTAATGCACTTGCTTTTTTTTGTTGTCCTAGAGCTACGATTATTTCATTTGGAATTTTATTATTTCCGATTTTAAAGTTTTCTAAGGAGCGTTGAGTTTGAGCTCCCCATAATCTTTTAGCGTCTATTTTTTTGACTCCTAAACTATCTGATTCTGTTCTTTTATTATTACGCATTGTTTGTTAATAGACCTTTTATTGTATAACATAAACCAAATATCAAAATAAATATATTATGAACAAACTTATTCTTCTCAGGCATGGACAAAGTCAGTGGAATTTAGAAAATAGATTTACCGGTTGGAAAAATGTACCATTAACTGAAAAAGGTGAAGAAGAGGCAAAAAAAGCTGGAGAAGTAATAAAAAAACATAAAATAAATATAGACAAAGTTTTTAGTAGTGTGTTGGAAAGAGCAAATAGAACAGCTGAAATTGCTATAAAACAGGCTCAATTAAATAATTTATTTGAAAACAACAAATTAGTAATGATTCGTAGTGATAAACTAAATGAAAGAGATTATGGTGATTTAGTTGGTTTAAATAAACAAGAAACTGCTGATAAATTTGGAAAAGAACAAGTTCATGTCTGGAGGCGCTCTTATGATACACCTCCACCAAATGGAGAAAGTTTAAAAGATGTTGTAGAAAGAGTATCCCCCTATTTTGAAGAAAATATAAAACCTATTATTTACAAGGGTGAAAATGTTTTAATAGTAGCTCATGGTAACTCTCTAAGAGCAATGATGATTGAGCTTGGAATGTATAAACCAGAGGAAATTTCTAGTATTGAGCTTCCAACAGGTGAACCTCTTTGTATTAATTTAGATCAAGGAAAATTAATTGATTTTAAATATCTTCTTTAATTTTTTTATAATTTGAAAAATTCAAAATGTTAGAAGAATTCTTCTTCTTTGTTGGGTTTTTTTTCTTAGATTTTGCTTTATAGCTTTCATCTGATTTATTAAATTGGTAATTTAGTCCAAAATTACATGAGGGATCTACAAAAGAAATTATGGAATCAAAAGAGATGGTTAAATCAGATTTTCTATTATTAAAAGAAAGTCCAATATTAAAATTTGTTTTGTTAACTGACAGATGATAATATTCATTCTGTACTACAATAGTCATCTCACTTGGGTATTTTTGTAATAGCCAGTCTGGAATTAATGTTTTAGAGTTATTTGTAGCAAACGAAATATACAGATGATTATTTCCTTGTAATCCATTTTTTTCAATTTCTTTTAATGTTTCAATAAACACATTTAACAAATTTTTATTTAAAATCTTTTGGTAATTAATCATCTTTTATTTTCATAATACTTAGATTAAAAGTTGAAAATATTTAATTATTTTTTTAAATATTTGTTTATTATTTGCTATAAATTTCTTAATTTAATCTATATTTGAATAATAATGGATATGACAAGTAAAATTCCAACATCATGTAAAGTAGTGGTGATTGGAGGAGGAGTTGCCGGTTGTTCTTCAGCCTATCATTTGGCTAAATTTGGTTGGAAAGATACTGTTTTACTTGAAAGAGATGTCCTTACCTCTGGTACGACCTGGCATGCTGCCGGCTTAATTGGTCAACTAGGTTCAAGTGCGACAATTACTAAGTTAAGAAATTATTCCCTAAATTTATATAAAAAATTAGAGGAAGAAACAGGTTTATCTACAGGTTTAAAACAAAATGGATCTCTTACTGTTGCGACTACATTTGATAGACTTGAAGAACTTAAAAGACAGCTTACTTTTGCTCAACGATTTGAAATTGAGGCAAGAGAAGTTAATAATGATGAAATAAAAGAAATTTATCCACTTATAAATACTGATGATATTGTGGGTGGTGTTTTCATTACTAAAGATGGACAGGCTGATCCAGTTGGAGTAGCTAACGTTTTAGCAAAAGCAGCAAGACAAAATGGTGCTACAATAATAGAAAAATGTCCTGTTAAAAAAATTATAACAAAAAATAATAAAATTGCAGGTGTTGAAACTAATTTTGGAAAAATAGAATGTGAGTACGTTGTTTTGGCTACTGGCATGTGGTCTAGACAAATAGGAAAAGATATTGATGTAAGTATCCCTTTATATCCTGATGAACATTTTTATGTATTAAGCGAACCAATTGACGATATTGACAGATCCTTACCTGTGTTAAGAGATTATAATAATTGCCTTTACCTAAAAGAAGATGCTGGCAAATTACTGGTAGGGGTTTTTGAACCAAATGCTAAGCCTGCATTTACAAATAATTATAAAGTGCCTAATGATTTTTCTTTTGGAGAATTACCTGAAGATTTTGATCATTTTGAACCATATCTAATTAATGCAATGAATCGTGTGCCTAGTTTGGAGAAATCAGGAATTAGAAAATTTTTTAACGGGCCTGAGTCATTCACGCCAGACACAAACTATCTACTTGGTGAAACTCCAGAGGTAAAGAATTTGTTCATTTGTGGTGGGTTTAACAGCATTGGTATTGTAAGTTCAGGTGGAGCAGGAAAGGTTACTGCCGAATGGATGATGAATGGTGAAATGCAAGATGATATATTTTCACTTGATATTTCAAGATTTGAAAAATTTCATTCAGAGTTAAACTTTATCACAGAGAGGGTTACAGAAACCTTAGGAAATTTGTATGCAATGCATTGGCCTTTTAAGCAACTTTCTACTTCAAGAAACCAAAAACTCATGCCTTATCATAATTATTTAGCAAAAAAGGGAGCCTGTTTTGGACAAACAGCAGCCTATGAAAGACCAATGTGGTATGCAATAAATGGCAATGAACCAAAATATAAATACAGTTATGGGTATCAAAATTGGTTCGAGTCTGCTGAATATGAAACTTTCAATGCTAGAAAGAATGTAGCTTTATTTGAGTTATCACCATTTGCAAAGTTTGAGTTAACAGGGGTTAATAGTTATTCTTCCCTGCAGTATTTATGTGCAAATGATATTAAAAATCAAGTTGGAGCAATAACTTACACTCAAATGCTCAATTCCAAAGGTGGTATTGAATCAGATTTAACAGTCACATGTATTGAAGAAAATAAATTTAGGGTTGTTACAGGTTCAGGAGTTCGCACTCATGATAAAAAACATATTTTAAAATACTTAGACACATCTGTGAATTTTCAAGATATTACTGATGATTATGCTTGCTTTGGTATTTTTGGACCAAAGAGTAGAGATTTACTGACTGAAATATTTGGTGATCATTTTTCAAATACTAATTTTAAATTTAGTACAGGTAAAAAAATTATAAAAGAAAATTGTGAAATATGGTTTCAAAGAATATCTTATATTGGTGAATTAGGTTGGGAAATTTATATTCCTATTGAAAAATCAAAAGAAATATACGAGATAATCATTAATTTAGAAAAGAAATTTAACTTAAGTCATGCAGGCGCGCACGCGATGGATATAATGAGAATGGAAAAAGGGTATTTACACTGGGGACATGATATTTCACCAGCAGAAAATCCCTATGAAGCCGGTTTAGGATTTGCAGTAAAACTCGATAAAAAAGAAGATTTTATTGGTAAAGAATTTTTAATTAAAAATAAAAAAAATACAAAAAAGAGATTAATGATGTTTACATTAAATAATTCAAAACCTGGGGAACCGCTTCTATTACATGATGAGCCAATCTATTATGATGGAAGTATTGTTGGTGAAACTACATCAGGGAATTACTCTTTTATATACAAAAAAAATATAACTTTTGGTTATATCAAACAAAGTTTAAATATTGATAAAATTGATTTAAATTTATTCGAAATTGAGATTGCTAAAAAAAAATACAAATTACAAATAATATTTAAGCCATTACACGACAGTAATAATAATTTTGCAAAAATTTAGATTATATGAAATATTCTAAATCTACTCATAAGGTAGAGTATAAAAAAATTATTAAATTAGGTATCGAAAAAGCTAAAAAAGGTAATTTTGATGAATCAATAACAATATTTTTAAAAGCAATTGACCATAACTCAAAAAATAACGAAGCCTATTTAAATTTGGTTAATGTCTATATTTTAAAAAAAGAAAATATTAAAGCTATAGAATTGCTTAAAGAATATACCTTAAGTAATAAATACGACATAAGTATTTTAAAACATCATTGGAAAATCAGTTTAACATTGAATTTAGAAAATGATTTTTTTATTTTTTTAAAAAAACTTGAAAATTATGATAATGAAAAATTTGATAATAGGTATTATTTATATTATTTAATAGCTAAAAATTATATAAAAAATCAAAATACTGAACAAGCAATTAATTATTTAGAAAAATCTATAAATTTAAATAAGAATTATAACGAGTCATTTTATGATTTATGCGAATATTTAGAACGAGTAAACAAAATTAAATATTTAGAAAAAGCTCTTAAAAGTTATAAAAATATAAATTTAGATACAAATAAACAAAATTATTTTGAATGTTTATTGAAAAACAGAAAAAATAATTATTTTGAATCTGAAGAATTATTAATCCATAGTGATTTAGAAATAAAATTTAAAGATGATAAAAAATTTTATCTAAAAGTATTGGATTTAAAATTAAAAAATAATCAAAAATTAAATAATTATGAAATAGTATTAAAAACTATTGAAAAAAGAAATTTTTTTTTAAAAAATTTAGTTGAATACAAAAATATTAAAAAAGAAAATTTACCAGTAATTATTAATCATTATAAAAAAGTTTTTAATCAAAATAATTATCATACAAAATTCAAAAAATTAGAAAATTTAAATACTAAAAAGTTTAAAATTGCTTTTTTAGTAGGTTTTCCAAGATCAGGAACAACTCTTTTAGATACTATACTTATGACCAATAAAAATAATATTATTCTCGAAGAAAAGCCATATCTGCGTATTATCAGGGACAAATTTTATAGTAAAAATAATAATAATTTATATTCAATCTTAAACATAACAAAAGATGAAATTATTGAACTTAGAAATTTTTATCTTCAGCTATTAAACCAAGATATACCCTATAAGAATCAATTAATTATAGATAAATTACCTCTTACTATAACTGAATTGGGTTTTGTAAAAATTATCTTTCCAGAAGCAAAAATTATTACAGCTTTGAGACATCCCTGCGATGTGATTTTAAGTTGTTATTCAACTTATTTTAAACCAAATCAAGCAATGATAAATTTTTTAAATTTAGATGATGCTATTAGTTTCTATGATAATGTTTTTTCTTTATTTGAATTTTATGAAAATGAGATAGGATTTAATAACATTATAATAAAATATGAAAATGTTATTGGAAATTTTGAAATAGAGATTAAAAAACTTTTTAACTATTTAGAAATAAGTTATAATAAGGAAGTTAAAAACTTTTTTTTAAAAGCTCAAGACAGAGGTCTTATTTCTACTCCAAGTTATAGTCAAGTATCAAATCCTATTTATAAATCTTCAGTCGGAAAATGGAAAAATTATGAAAAATATTTAAAATTAGAGGGTAGGTTAAAAAAATGGATTAAGAAATTTGGTTATAAGTAAAAATATAAATTTTACGAATTTTTAATCCAAAAACCGGACTCGAATTTTTTTATATTTTCATCTATTTCTTTAAATAAAAGAGTAATTCCTGGATGAAAGCCTTGATTAATATTATTTTTATTTAACATATTTAGATAGTCTATTTTTTTATTATTTTTAAGAATTGAAAATGCTTCTGTTTCAGAAATATCATATATTTCTTTTACTTCATCAAATGTTAATTCATAATCATCTCCACTAATTTTTCCTTTATATGAATCAGTATTTTTCAAGATTGAATTATAATTTAGAAAATCACTTTTGAAATTCTCATAATAGTGATTTCCATCAATATAACAAAAATCTATTTTAATATTAAATGATTTTAATAATTCAAAAGCTTTATCTGATTTCATCCTTAGATGAAAATGATTATGTTTATAATTTGAATTTGAAATATTATTCATAAAATAATTATAAATTTTAGTTATATTTTTATTAATTAATGAGTTAGTTGAGTTTTTGCTTAAACTTTTTTCTTCATCACTTAAATGATGTGAATATGGATCAATAGAAATAATTAAGTAATTATCTTTCAACAAATAGTGAATTCTCTCACCAAATAGATCTAAACTTTCACCTAAATAATTTCCTATTTCTATAAAAATAAATTTATTTTTGTTTGTTTTTTTATAAGCTAATATCTGTTTGTCTATTTCGTTTAGCATGTCCACAGATCTTTTTGAAGTAAGCTGACCATAAAATAAGTGTTTTGGTTTTACTTTTTTGTGATTAATATAATTTAATAAAAGCTCTAATTTATCTTTAAATGTTTTATAATTATCTAAAATAAATTTAAGTAACTGTAGATAAATAAAAGGGTTTAATAATTTTAATATCTTATAAATAAAACTATCTCTGTTTATTCCAAAATTTTTTAATATATTTTTAATAATTTGTTTCATATTTTTTGACAGACATCCTTTATATTAATTCTGATAAAATTAAATTTATAAAACAATATTTTGGCAAAAACAAATTTGTAAATGAAAAATCTATAATTAATTATGTTAATTTGAGATTTATTATGGGGTGTTGTGTTACCTTATGTGTTAAAATTCTGAATTTTAAATTAATTATTTTATCTTTTCCCACTCAGCAATACCTCCGGTAATATTTTTTACATTTTTAATAC